>Ga0209309_10000025_pt1 | contig 258026 bp, 198 predicted proteins | sample COGITO_mtgs_1204_2_FD_184807 | JGI IMG/M metagenome (GOLD analysis project Ga0209309, IMG submission 184807) | Pelagic marine microbial communities from North Sea - COGITO_mtgs_120412 (SPAdes) (version 2) | ecosystem: Environmental > Aquatic > Marine > Epipelagic ... | reverse complement strand
TGCCTTTCTTAAATCTGAATTAATTCAGTATTTTAAAACCTTATATCTTTATGATATAAGGTTTTTTTTATTTAAATAATTTGTGATCCGTTTTTTTATCGATACAATAATTGCTAAACACCCCAAATTGAGGTGTAAAAATAAAAAGTTGAATTAAAGTTAAAATAAATTTGATTTATATAGTTCAGTTTTCATTTAGAGTTGAAAATGTATTTCGCCATATTATTAGAGGTCATTGGTTGATTGAATCCAATAAAAATTAGTAATAGAGATTTATTATTAGTAGCAAAATGTACCAGAATTACAATTGAGTTTGCTTCTTTTTTAAATTAAATCAGTCATAACTAATGCCACTATTACAAGAATTGCAGCAAATTTATGCTGGGTTATAGAAACTTACAAAGGCAATACAAGATTATTTAAGTAATTTTAAGCATTAGAATCAAAAATAACTTGCTAAAAATTGATTATTGTTCGCTGGAAATAGTTGTGAATATCTTACATAGATGAAAATTTTTTATAAATGGAGATTTATATGTGATTATATCAATAAAAAAGATAAAATTAAAAAGGAGCTTTAATTGCTACGATTAAAGATATTAAAGTAGAGTATATTATCATAATTCTTCAAAAAAATAAAATAAATGAAGAAAAAATCCTTTATGGGACTAATATTATGGCAATAATCATAAAAAAACATCTCTACTAGCATCATAAGTTATAGATCGATTTCAGGTTAAAATTGACTTTAGATAAAGTTCAATAAATTAGGATAAATAAATTTCGGAAGTTTTAGATAAAGAAAACGATGTTATAGGAAAAACGAAAAATTTATTCTTAAAATACAAATCAAAATTATTTTCAAACTCAGATGTACTAAAACAACTATTAGCAAGAGTAGATATTAACTTTATAAATCATCCTAATAAATAAAAAGATAATTAATTAGATAGATTTTTTTAAAAATACAGATATAAAAAAAAGCATAATTTTTGTCAAAACTTGTTTTGAATTTATAATCAAATTTGAAAATATAGTACAAATTTTTCTGCTGAATCTTTTAAATTACAATTTAAAGGTGAAAGAAATTCAAAACCTTATTTTTTAGACTTACAAATATTTATGATTAAATATTAAATTCCACAACTTTTGGGTTTAATCCTTAATAACAATGTTGATTTGTTTTATCTTTTTTGTATAAAACAAAAAAACCGTAACAAATAAATGTTACGGTTCTTGTACTGAAGGCGGGACTTGAACCCGCACGGCCATTACTGACCACTGGATTTTAAGTCCAGCGTGTCTACCAATTCCACCACTTCAGCATGAAATTTTATAAAAGGTTTAGAGCGAAAGACGGGATTTGAACCCGCGACCCCCACCTTGGCAAGGTGATGCTCTACCCCTGAGCTACTTTCGCAGTCTTATTTTTATGAACGTACTGCTCTTTATTTCTTAGAGCGATGCAAATATAAGAAGTTTTCTATATCTGGCAAACACTTTTTGTTTTTTTTAATTTATTTTTTTTCAATCTCTTTTATCTAAGATAAATTTATATTTTAAATATTTTGTTACCAATTGTTTATCTAATATTTTATTCTCAAACAACTTTTAAATTACTATTTTATTTATTTAAATAACTTATGTATATTTGGTAAACCAATTTGGTAAACCAGATATTTGTTAAAAATAATGCTCAACAAATGCTTTTAAGTTATTTGTTTGATAATTTGGTTTACTTTTTGTTAAATATAATAATGGAAAATTTTATATAAAAATCTTATGAAAAAAACAATACTAATATTTTTAGCTACTATTATTTCTCTAATTTCTTTTAAAATAAATGCACAACAACTTTTAGTTTCTAACATTTTAGAATATAACAAAGCTATAAAATCAGCGAAGGCTGGTAGTACAATTATATTGAAAAATGGAATTTGGAAAGATGTAGAACTTAATGCGTATGGAAATGGCACAGAGGATAGTCCAATTATTGTAAAAGCAGAAACTGATGGAGGAGTAATCATTTCTGGAAATTCTACTTTAAATATATATGGTGAGTATGTGATTGTTAGCGGTTTGTGGTTTAAAGACGGAATGTCTTCTTACAAATCTGTTGTTCAATTTAGAAAAAATTCAAAAGAATTTGCAAATAATTGTCGTTTTACAAACTCAACAATTTCTTATTACGAAGTTGAAGATGGCATTAATGATCATTGGATAGATATTTGGGGTAAAAACAATAGAGTAGATCATAATAATTTTACAGGAAAAACAAGCCCTGGAACTACACTTGTGGTTTGGTTAAAAGGTGATGAACATACAGAAAATAATCATAAAATTGATAATAATTTATTTGGACCAAGACCAGAATTAGGAACAAATGGTGGAGAAACCATAAGAATTGGTACAAGTACAAATTCTAAAAAATCATCTAAAACATTAGTAGAAAGAAACATTTTTGAAGGTTGTGATGGAGAAATAGAAATCATATCTAATAAATCTGGAGATAATATCTTTAGAGATAATTTATTTGTGGGTAGTAAAGGAGCTTTAACTTTAAGACATGGAGATAATGCTTTAGTGGAAAGAAATGTTTTTCTTGGAAATGGAGTGTCTAAAACAGGCGGAATTAGAGTGATTAATTCTGGACATATTATCAGAAATAATTTAATGATAGGTTTATTAGGAGATGGTTATAGAGGCCCAATTGTACTAATGAATGGTGTGCCTAATTCCCCATTAAATAGATATGAGCAAGTTAAAAATGTAGATATTCAAAATAATACAATTATTAATTCTGGACCAATTTCATTTGGAGAAGGCAAAGACGATGAGAAATCGCTAGCACCCACAAATGTTAATTTTGCCAATAATTTGGTATTTAATAATTCATCTAATACAAATGTAATTTTTGTTGATGAAACTGCTAACATCAGCTTTAATAATAATTATATTGATGCAAATGGAGCTAATGATAAAGGTTTTAAAAACACTAAAATCATGTTTAAAGACTTTCAAAATGTTCCTATTCCAACAGTAGGTAATTCAGATTTGTTGGTTGCATCAAAAAGCGCTAAAAGTCCAGAAGAAGATATTAATGGTTCAGTAAGAACAACTTTTAATGTAGGTGCTTTTAATTTAGATGCTACAGATGTACCCAAAGCTTTAAAATTAAGAGCAGGTCCAGGTTGGAAACCAGAAATTGTTGCGCCTGTTATTAAAGCTGAAGATATTATTGTTGAACCTGGAACAGAAACTTTAAGAAAGGCCATTAGTAAAGCTGCTTCAGGTTCTACCATTATTTTACAAACAGGTGAATATATTCTTGAGAAAACGATTAAAATCGATAAAAACATTACCATTAAAGGTGATAAAGGAGGAGCATCAATCTTAACAGCAATGAAAGATTTGGAGAAACCAATCAGTTACTTTTTTAGGGTTAATGAAGGCGTAAAACTTTCTTTGAATGATGTTATTATAGATGGAGAAATTTCTAGTCCAAAATATGCCATTGTTTCACCAGATAAAAATGAAGGAGGTCTTTACAGTGTTTTTGTGGATCATGTAGTTTTTAAAAATTTCACCAATAAAGATGGAGGAGCAATTTTTAAAGCATATAATGGTACAAAAGCAGATACATTAAGTTTTAAAAATTCGAGATTTGATAATAGTTATAGAGGTTTAAACTTGTCTTATGATAAAGACCAAGTTGGTTTTTATAATGCTAATATTATCATTTTAGAGAATTCAGTCTTTAAAGATATTGAAGAAGAGGCTGTAAGTTATGTTAGAAACACTCCTTTAGATGATATTCCTGGAGGAAAACTGGTAGTAACAAACTGTGTGTTTAGTGCTGTAAATAATCAAGAAAAAGGGAAGTTCTTAAAAACAACTGGAATCTACGCAGTTGAGATTACGAACTCTGTTTTTGAAAACAGTTACAAACAAAAAGCACCTGTAGATCTAAAAGGAAATTATAATTTCATCTCAAATTGTTTGATTCACAATAGTGGATTTGTAAAAACTTCAAAAGGAGCAAAAGATACTAACTTAATTTATAGCAATCCAAAATGGGATGATGATGTTCTTTTTATCCCAAGTAAAAAATCGCCTTTATTAAAGGAGAATAATGATAAAGAAAGAATTGGATTAAAACAATAATTTAATAGTCTGTGATTAAAAAAAATCAGGTTTTAAAACCTGATTTTTTTTGTTTGGTAAAAATCCAATTAGTTCCTTTATAATTTCGATTTAAAATCAGAGCTTCTAAAATTTTATCTCTTTAATTTCCTTTTACTTTAATGGATGTTTTTTAATCGGTGTTTCTAACTTTTCCTAGCTGGTCATTAGATAAACTTTAAACGCATCCTCTAAATCACGAAAAACATCAATATGTATAGAGCAATTATTTTTTATATCGTTGATGTTAAATAAAATCAATCTTAGAAAAAAGTAATCATTCAAACTTAGTATAACCTGTTTAAAAAACCCTAATCAAATAGAAGATCTTAAGACTAAATCTTTTTGAGTGTTATTTATATCAAAAGAACAACTTCTTTTAAAATTTAATTTGGGATTTATATAAAAAAAGGGACTACAACTTTAATAAGTTGTAGTCCCAAAATATAAAACTAATTCAAATTATATTTAATTATTAATACCCATCATTTTGTGTAATTACTCCACGAGTTGCTAGAATTTCTGAAACTGGAATTGGAAATAATAAATAATCAGGATTTGTAAAATTTAATTCAGATTGTGCAGTACCAGTTCTAACTAAATCAAACCATCTGTGACCTTCAAAAGCTAATTCTAATCTTCTTTCATTTGCAATCGCAGTTGCTACTGTTGCTTTTGTAGTTGCAGTTGTGTTAGATAAACCTGCTCTTTTTCTAATTTTATTTAATTCTGTTATTGCTGCAGGTGTACTTCCGTTTTCGTTTAAAGCTTCTGCATACAATAAAATCATATCAGCTAATCTAATTTCAATCCAATCATGTTCTGGACCTAAACCTCCATCTTTTGGAAATTTAACAGCTGTTAATCCGTCTGCGCTTATAGTTACAGCTCTTCTTAAATCAGTATTTCCAGTTGCATCACTAGCATCAAAAGCTGCATTTAAATCAGCATCTACAGGAAAATCAGATTTTGAATCATCACCAACAAACCAGTTCCAAAAATCAGATGCAGGTGAATATTCATCTACAATTGAGCTTGATATTTGTGTTGCATAGATAATCTCTGAGTTACCAACTTCATTAGCAGCACCAAAAACTTCACTAAAATTTGTTTTTAAACTTATGCCTGCTGCTGAAGCACCACTTACTACTGATGCAAGAATTGGTTGAGCACTTCCATAATTACCCATAGTAGCATATACTTTTCCTAATAAACTTTGAGCAGCCATTTTTGAAGCTCTACCAGTGGTTAATCCGTTATTATTTAAAGCAGTTATTGCATCGTTTAAATCTTCAATAACAATATTATTGTAAACATCTACTGCAGGTTGTCTTGCAAAAATTGAAGTATCTGTTGTACTTGGTGTCGCAGATAAATTAACAGGAACAGCACCAAAAACTTTTACTAATTTGAAGTAAGATAAAGCTCTTAAAAATTTTGCTTCGCCAACTTCTGTAGCATCTGTAGAATTTTCAATTACATTATTTGCACTTAAAATACACTTATAAAGTTGTGAGTAAAAAGGACCAAAAAACTGATCTTCCATCGTTGTTAAACCATTATCAAACTCATCAAACTCTGTATATGGAGGTTCAAACATAAATGCGTTATCAGCTCTAAAATCTCCCATTATTGCTAAGGGTGTAACAGTACCTAATTGATAAAAATATGCAGCATTTAAAACCCCTTCATAATCTGTTAAAGAGTTTGCACTTGCTAAATTTTCTGGAGATTGATCCAAATCTGTTGAACATGCCGTTATTAAAAATACGGACATACATAATATATATATATTTTTCATTTTTATTTATTTAGAAATTAATATTTAAACCAAGGGTAAAACTTCTTACAATTGGACTTGCACCTACTTGTGCACCATAAGTTGTTGGGCCTAAATAATCACCACCAGATGTTTGAACACCTTCTGGATTATAAGATGTATAATTATCTGCCATTAGATATAATAAATTAGTTGCTGCGCCATATAATCTTACAGAACTTAATCCTATTTTATTAGCGATATCATCATCAATAGTATAACCAATAGTTAAGTTTCTTAAAGCTACATAAGAAGCATCTTGAATTGTAGCATCTGTTTGATTTCTGTTACGTTCATAATGAAGTCCATTATGATCTGCAATTCCATCATTATTAGCATCAAAACTATCTACTAATCTACCTCCCCATTGTGAGTTGTAGTATAAAGGATCTATATTATAAACCTCTGCTCCATGAGATCCTTGAAATTGCATAGACATATCAAAATTCTTATAACTAAAGTTTTGAGTCATACCCCAATAAAAATCTGGTGTATTTTGTCCTATTTTCACTAAATCTCCACCATCTTCAACAGATTTTGTTCTATCAATAATACCATCACCATTTTGATCTACTACGTAAGATTCTCCAGAATTATTATTAGGACTTCTTGTACCATCTTCTAAGTACAACATTTCTACTTGTCCTGTAGTTTCTAATCCCCACATTTCACCAATTCCACCACCAACATAATTTCTAAAAACAGCACCTCTTCCACTTTGACCAAAAATGGTTTGTGGTAATTCTTCTAAACCTCCTAAATCTGTGATTTCTGTATTTACTGTAGATAAGTTTGCACCCATATTCCAAGAGAAATCATCGTTTCTATAGATGTTTGCAGATAATTCAAATTCTAAACCAGAACTTCTAACATCACCAGAATTAAGAACTAAAGAAGAGGTTCCTAATACTTCTGAAACACTTTGATTAATTAAGATATCTTCAATATCAGATGTATAATAATCTACTCCTAACGTAAGGCGATTGTTGAAAAATCCAAAATCGATACCAAAGTTTGTTTCTGTATTTGTTTGCCAAGTTAAATCTGGGTTTGCTACATTATTTGGTATTAAAAAACCTGTTCCATTTATTGTTGGTGAAGGATCTAATAAACTCAAAGCATCATAAGAACCTAAGAAAGATGTTGTTCCTAAAGAACCTTTACTGAATCTTAATTTTAATTTACTTAATACATCATTATCTGTTAAAAATGATTCTTTATGAACATTCCAACCTAAAGATACTGCTGGGAACGTTGCATATTTTTTGTTTGCACCAAATCTAGAATCACCATCTCTTCTTACAGAAACCGATACTAAATATTTATCATCATAAGCATAATTAACTCTTCCAAAAACACTTTCTCTAACTCTTTTTTCATCTCTTTCAGTTACCTGAATATCTGCAGGATTAAAAAGATTGTAATTTAGGATTGCATTATCTGGCACATTTGAGCCATCTAAACGAGTTCCATTAAATGAAGTTTGTTGAAATTCTACACCAGCAACAGCAGCGATTTCGTGTTTTCCAATTATTTTAGAATAATTTAAAGTAGATTCACTTAAAACAGTAGTTACTTTTAAATCTGTTTGATCCATATATGTTTGAGAACTTCTAGCTCTAGAATCAAAACCAAGTAATCTATGCTCATAGTATTGTGTGTCTCTGTAATCTCCTCCTAAAACAGTTTTAATATTTAAACCGTCAATAATTTGATATTCTAAATAAGAACTTACGTTTCCAAAAAATGTTTTTTCATAACGTTCAGTATTATCTAACTTTGCAGCAGGACCAGCATCTCCAGAACCACCAATACCATTATTAGCTCTACCATAATGCCAATCTTGTGCAGCCATACCAGGCTCTAAAGTATAAATACTATTTGCTTCGTAACCAGAACCTCTATAACCATTATCAAAAGCAGCAAGACCTAATGCCTGTGCTTGTGCATCTAATCCTTGCACAAAAGCTATTGATTCAGCAGTGTGATATATTGGAGATACAGGTGTAGCTCTTAATAAATCTCTTATGTCATGTCCTAAAATATCTCTATCAGATGTAAAACCATTAAAGCTTATTCCTGCCTTAAATTTATCGCCTAATTTAGCATCAACATTTAAACGTGCGTTTAATCTTTCAAATCCTTGTGTAATTACAACACCTTCTGCATTTTGATAACCTACAGATGCAAAAACACTTACATCTTCTGAACCTCCACTAACGCTAAAATTATGACTTGTAGTTGTACCATTTTGAAAAAGCCAATCTTCTGGACTTATAGAACCTGGAGAGTTTTCGTAAGCTGATAATCTATACTCTACAAAAGCTGGATCAATTTGACTAAGATCCCAATTACTAGCAGCAATTTCTGCTCTTGAGTGTGCAGCCCATTCTTGACCTGATTTAAGAATATTATCTCTGTATTTACTTGAAATACTTACAAATGTATTATAGCTAAATTTTGCTTTACCAGATTTTCCTTTTTTAGTAGTTATTAAAATAACACCATTTGCTCCTCTAGATCCATAAATTGCAGCAGAAGCAGCATCTTTTAATACTTCTAAACTTTGAATATCATTAGAGTTAACTGTTTCAATACCTCCAGATATAGGAAAACCATCTACAACAATTAAAGGATTTGATGCTCCTGATATCGAGGAAGCAGCTCTAATTTGAATTTTAGGTGCAGCACCTGGAGAACCATCTTGATTCTGAATTAAAACTCCTGGTAATTTTCCTGCTAAAGCTTCATCAACTCTGGCAGCTTGAATAGCAGCAAGTGCACTACCTTCAATTTTTGCGATAGCTCCTGTAAGATGTGATTTTTTACGAGTACCATAACCAACAACAACAATTTCTTCTAATTGACTTGCATCTTCTATTAGAGTTACATTTATAATAGATTGGCCATTAACAGCTATTTCTTGTGTTTTAAATCCTAAATAACTAAAAATTAAAATATCATCTGCTTTTTTAGTTGTAATTGTATAATTACCATCAAAATCGGATGTTGTTCCTATATTTGTTCCTTTAACTTGAACAGTGACCTCTGGTATACCTCCAGTATTGTCTTTTACTACTCCAGTAATTTTTTGTTGAGAATAAGCAAAAAGAGATGCTAATAAAAATAAGCATGTACTAATTTGTTTAATGAATTTGTTTTTTAACATAATTTTTATTTAAACGGATTTTTGGTTTTCCAGATTGGTTAACCAGATTGGTTCTCCAAATATACAATTATATTTAAATTAACAAAATTTTAAGAGTGGTTTTAATTATGTTGATTACCAGCTATTTAAGTTATAATTTTTTTTAAAGAAAGATGATTTCAGTTTTTAAGAGGCAATTTTAGGGTAATTCTACATATTTTTAGGTTAAAATAATTGTTGTTTATTTTTTACTAAAATGACTAATTTATTGGTTGCTTGAAATCTTGAGAGAGATATTACTAGCTATTTGAAATTTTATTTATAAATCTTCTTTATTTTAGTGTTTATAATTCTTGCTATAAATAATGTATATTTGAAAACCTAAATTGGTTAACCAATTATATTATTATTATTATTATGAAAAATTTACTCTTTATACTTTCGTTTATTCTTTTCATTTCTCAATCTGTAATTGCTCAAACTTTGTTATCAGCAGATGGTACAACAGATACATACACATTAATAAATTCGGTTTTGGCAAACCCCAATAGAGATGTTGTAGAAGTTCCAGATTGTAACCATAATGATTTTGGAAAACACATTACGCAAGATTTTGATAACGAATTAAACAAAAATGTTTTCTCATTTCATATTCATGTATCTCCAGATAATGATCGATGTAAAGCAGGAGTAAATGACAGACAGCGAAATGAGATTAAAACCTATGGAGATTCTCCAGAAAATTTAATTGCTAGAAATGGGGAAACTGTTCAATATAAATGGAAATTTAGAGTATCTGATACTTTTAAACCAAGTACTAGTTTTACGCATATTCATCAAATAAAATCTGTGGAAGGTCCTTATGCCTCTATTCCAATGATTTCTTTTACGTTGAGAAAATCAAATCCAGACAGGTTAGAGTTAAGATATACTGCAACTACAAACCAAGAAACGATTGCCACTGCAAATTTAGATTTGTTTAGAGGAAATTGGGTTTCAGTAACAGAAACCATTAAATTTAGTAATAATGGGAGCTATGCTTTAGAAATTAAAAATATTGCTACCAATCAAATTATTTTAAATTATAATGCAACCAATAAAGATATGTGGCAAGATGGGGCTGATTTTGCGCGTCCAAAATGGGGGATTTACAGAAGTTTAAATAACAAGCAAGATTTGCAAGACGAAATTGTAAAATTTGCAGATTTTAGTATTGAAGAAAATCCAAAAACACTTTCAGTAGGCATAAATATTGATGTTTTAAAAGCAAAAGCAGAAAATATTTTATTGTATCCAAATCCTTCTTCTAACGAAGTGGAATTTAAAAATGCCAATTCAGATAATTATGATACTATTGAAATGTATGATTATGCTGGTCGTAAAATGTCAATTGATAAAAAACTAAATAATGACAAATTAGACGTTTCTGGTTTTTCTAAAGGATTATATTTTATCGTTTTTAAGAAAGATACAATTACTGCTAAAGTTTTAAAATGTTATGTGAAATAGAGGTTTAGGCAATTTTATTTCTTTAACTTTTCATTAAAAGATTTGTTTTCTGCCAAGATTTTTTTCTGTGAATAACCTCTAATTAAAAATGAAATTCCACCTGTTAATAGTATCGCTCCAAATAAAGCAGATAAAAGAAAAAATATTAAAAATCCAGCTATTGCTAAAAAAGCCCCGTAATTAATATTTTTTGAAGGATTTAAAGATCCATTCTGACTTCTTGAAGTTCCAGTTGCGTCTAGTTTAAGTTTTAATTTTCTATCAGCTTCTTTTTCGTCTATTATAAAAAATTCACAGTTATTTTCAAATACGGGTTTTTCGTTAGTTAAATTACATATAAGTCCGACTTTTAAGTCAACTTTTCTATTTGTACAAATTTTACAAAAATTCAATCTTTCTTCTAATGTCATATTTTAACTTGTAGTTATAATTAATCTTTTTCTGTTATTTTTAACCAATAAAACTATCAATAACTTTCATCACTTCTAAACCTTCTTTTACTGTACAAGGATTTTCAGCTTTCTTTAAAAAGTAATTTACAGTAGCTTCAATCATAGGTTGTTGAATATTTTTAGGATTTGTAAAATTAAAAATCGCATTCTTTTCATCCGAAGTTAAAGTTACTTTTTTGCCATAAAAAGAAAACGTAATTGTGCCTTTTGTTCCGTAAATTTTGCATTCGTCTTTGGTTTCTCTTTCGTTGGCGTTAAAATTCCAAATACCTCTAAATTGAACGCCGTTTTTAAAATTGATAATTCCGTTTACAAGATCATCAACCTTATTATTTTTTGAGGAATGAGAAAAACCTGTTGAGTTTTCAATTTCGCCAAAATAATAATACATTAAATCTATTTGATGAGGTGCAATGTCATTAAAATAACCACCACCAGAAATTGCTGGTTTTAAACGCCAATGATCTTCAGTTTTGGTAATGATATCATTTTCATTCGATTGTAAAATTTGAATATCAGCAAACATAATATCACCAATAATATTTAAATCAATAAGTTCTTTTACTTTTAAAAATGGAAGTAGTTTTCTCCTATAATGTGCAACAACAATTGTATCGTTTTCTGTTACAATTTTATTTAGTTCTTTAGCTTCTGTTGCATTTAAAGTCATTGGTTTTTCAAGATAGATGCGCTTTTTTGCAGCCAAACATTTTTTAGCAATTTCTAAATGTGTAGAAGGTGGAGTTGCAATATACACTGCATTTATTTCTTTGTTTGCTAATAAATCATCAATTGAATCATACCAAAAAGGCACATGATGTCTTTCTGCAAAATCTTTTGCTTTTGCAGTATTTCTTCTCATAACCGCTAACAGTTTTGAGTTTTTTACTTTATTAAAAGCGGGTCCACTTTTAACTTCTGCAACATCTCCAGCACCAATTATTCCCCAATTTATTGTGTCCATTTTTCTTATTTAACTTTTATGATGAGTTAGCTTCAATATATTTTTTTAATTCGATAAAGATAAAAATTAAAGAGAAATTTATTGTCAATTAAATAAAGGTCTTTAACCTAAATTCAAAAAAACAGTATTCAAATACAGCTATTTACAGATAATTTATTTAAAATTACAAAAAGGTTTTTTAGATAGAAATTTTCTAAATCCAAATTTAGTATCTATATTTGGTAAACCAAATTGGTAAACCAGTTTTAATTTTAAGACATCTTATGAAAAAAGCATTCCTGATTTTTAGTGCCATTTTAATTTTTTTTTCTTGTGATAAAGCATCCAAAAATTCAATATCTGTTACCAATTCATCAGAATTAATAGATGCTGCAAAAAACGCAAAATCAGGAGATCATATCATTATTAAAAACGGTGTTTATAAAGATGTTGCTATTAAATTTATTGGGGAAGGCACAAAGGAGAACCCTATAAACTTAAGCGCAGAAACTGCTGGACAAGTTTTTTTAGAGGGAACATCGAGTTTAGAAATTAGTGGAAATTATTTACATGTTGATGGATTGTTTTTTAGAAATGGCTATTCTCCTAAAGATAACGTGATTGCATTTAGAACTGGTTCTAAAAAAGTAGCAAATAATAGTAGTGTAAGAAACAGTGTAATTTTAGATTATAACAATTTAGAAAGAGATCAAGACAATCTTTGGGTTCAATTTTATGGAAAACACAACATCTTGGAAAATTGTTATTTGGCAGGAAAAACAAATGGAGGACCTACTGTTAGAGTAGATTTAAAAGGAAACCAAAGTATTAAAAATTTCCATAAAATAGTAAATAATCATTTTGGACCAAGACCTAGAAAAGGTGGTGCAAGAGGAGAAACAATTCAGTTGGGAAGTAGTTTTACATCCATGAGTCCAAGCAATACTTTAATTGCGAATAATTTATTTGAAGAATGTAATGGAGAAGTAGAAATTATATCGAGCAAAACCAATTTTAACATCATTAAAAATAATGTTTTTTACAAAAGTGAAGGTTCTGTGGTTACAAGACATGGAAATTATGTGACTATAGATGGCAATTATTTTATAGGTGATGGAATTAACGATCAATTTGGTGGTGTTAGAATTATAAACACAGGTCATTGGGTTACAAATAATCTGTTTTATAAAATAAAAGGTAAGAATTTTAGAAGTCCGATTGCAATTATGAATGGAATTCCAAAATCGCCCTTAAACAGATACAATCAGGTTACAGATGTTGTGGTTGCTTATAACACATTTGTAGATTCAGATTCACCTTTTCAATTTGGTGTAGGTACAAATATTGCACAAGCTGCTGTATTGCCAAAATCGGAAATTCGTTCTGCAAGGCCTTTAAGAACTGAAGTTGTTAATAATGTAATCTATAATTCTAAAGGTGATCCAAACCCAATTATTGAGCATGATAAAGCTGATGGTGTAACTTTTAAAAGCAATATTATAGACAATAATGGTGTTGAAATTAAAAATGCACATGGTTTAATTTCTAAAGATTTAACGTTAACAGATATTGGTTCCAATATTGCTGTTCCAACAACTGGTTTTGCTGATGTTGAAGTATATAAAGGTTTCGATTTTGAAGTGATTTCGAATGATTTATTAGGGAATTCTAGAAGCAAATCAAATCAAATTGGTGCGATTTTAAATGTTGAGAATATCAATTTAAATTTATTGGATAAAACAAAATATGGTGCGAATTGGTTTTCTAATGAAGTTGATAAAAAAGAAGCAACAACTCATAATGCTACAAATGCTGATGAATTAATTGCTAAATTAAAAGCTGCAGAAAGTGGCGATATTATTGATTTAGGTTTGGGTGTTTTTAATGTTGATGCATCTTTAATTATTGACAAATCAATTACGATTAAAAGTTCAGGAGATGGAAAAGCTCAAATCGTTTTTTCAGGAAAGGAAAACACAGCTTTGTTTGAATTAAATCCTTATGGAAAATTAACAATCAACCAAGTTATTCTTGAGGGGAACAAGAATAATTACGCTTTCGCAAGTCTACAAAAGAAGATGTCTAATCATTTTGGCTTAGTAGTTTCTGAAAGTGAAATCAGCAATTTTAAGTATGCTTTAAAAGTCTACAAACAATCTTTTTCTGAAGAAATTACTTTTAAAAATACTTCAATTTCTAATTGTGAAAACGGTCTAGAATTATCTGAAGAAACAAATGATAGAGGAGATTATAACGCAGAATATTTAACGATAGATGGTTGTACATTTAATAATGTAAAACAAAACGTTGTTGATTATTATAGAGGTGGTTATGATGAGTCTACCATTGGTGGAAATCTTTTAATTACCAACTCCACATTTATGAATTCTGGAGCATCAGAAGAAAACAGAAGACTCCTAAATCATAATGGAATTCACAATGTAAACATCAACAATAATACATTTAAAAATAATAAAGTTGAGTTTGTTTCTATTCTTTGGGGAGCAAAAAATAATGTGGAATCTAACAATACAATCATTAATTCTGGTGCCATTAAAACCGAAGAGAATTTAGTGCAAAAATTGATGTATTAAATATTTAAGATCAAAAAAATCAACTTAAAATGAAGAAAACAATATTCGTAATTACAGTATTTTTAGCAATTTTAGGTTGTAAAAATAATTCAGAAGTTAAAAAAGAGACAAGTTCAAATAAAGAAAAACCTGTAAAATACCCAAGTGATGTTTTGCCATCTTTAAATGAATGGAAAATTCTTTTAGGAGATGGAACTTATAAAGATAGTTTAGAAAATTATCAAAAAGAAGGTTTTTTTTATGTTGAAAATGAAGATAAAGTTGATTGGGTTGTTTACAAAACTCCAAATTCTGGGATAACTTCAAAAACATCAAGCAATACAAGAACAGAGTTAGGGCAAAAAAAACATTGGATTCCAGAAGTTGGTGGCAAATTAACAGGAACGTTAAAAGTACAACATGTGTCTACAACTGGAGATGCCAATATTGCTTCATCTTTTTCAGTAGTAATTGGTCAAATACATAGTGATGAAGGTCATGAAAATGAACCTTTAAAAATTTATTACAAAAAGTTTCCTGGACATAAAAAAGGAGGTGTTTTTTGGAATTATGAAATTAATACAAAAGGAGATAATACTGGCAGATGGGATTTTTCAACCAAGGTTTGGGGTTATGATTTTGCATATCTAGGAGAAAATGCAACAACATATCCAGAAGAACCAGAAGATGGAATTGAATTAGGAGAAGAATTTAGTTATGAAGTAAATATTTATAAAGGTATTATGTATTTGACTTTTACCAGTAAAAATCATGAACCTGTACATTTTACAAAAAGCTTAATCAAATCTGATTTTGCTACAAAAAAAGACATTCCTCAACAAGTTATAGATAATTATTCAGCAAAAAGAAAAGTTACTGAAGAAAGAGAAATAGCGTATGCAGGTGAAATTAATTACTTTAAACAAGGAGCTTATAACCAGGCAAATATAAAAACGGGTTCTAAAACTTTTGAAGGTGATATTGCAAAACAATATGCAAATGGCAGCTATACAGAAGTTTGGTTTAGAGAAAGTTCTTTAGGTGAAGGAACAGCACCAAATAAATAACAAATTTTGAATAATGTAATTTTTATTATAGGAGTTTCAGGTTGTGGAAAAAGTACAATTGGTAAATTATTAGCAAAAGAATTACAAATTCCTTTTTTTGATGGCGATGATTTTCATCCAGAAAGTAACATCAAAAAAATGTCTCAAGGAAATGCTTTAAATGATCATGATAGGCAAGGCTGGTTAGAAACTTTAAATAGTTTAGCAAAAGAAGAATTAAAAAAAAATAGCTGTGTTATTGTTTGTTCTGCATTAAAACAAAAATATAGAACTGTTTTAAGTAACAATATTCAGCACCATTCAAAATGGATCTATTTATCTGGAACTTTTCATCAGATTTTAAAAAGATTACATAGTAGGTCTCATCATTTTATGCCAGCAGCATTGCTAAAATCTCAATTCGATATTTTAGAAGAACCAAAAAATGCTTATAAAATAGATATTAGCTTATCACCAAAAAAAATCATTAACATCATTAAAAAAGATTTCATGAAAACTTCTGAAATAGGATTATTTGGCTTAGGAGTAATGGGTAAAAGTTTGTGTAGAAATTTAGCCAATAATGGTTTTAAAATTTCTATGTTTAACAGACATGTACCAAATATTGAAGAAAATGTTGCCAAAAACTTTAAAGAAATTCATCCAGAATTATCTAATTCAGAGGCTTTTGATGATATAGCAGCCTTTGTAAATTCTTTGCAACAGCCCAGAAAAATTATGTTAATGGTAAATGCAGGTAAAACTATAGATTTTGTAATCGAAGATTTACTTCCTCATTTATCAGAAAATGATATTTTAATTGATGGTGGAAACTCTAATTACAAAGAAACCAAAAAACGTTTAGAATATTTAAATACCAAGAATATCCATTTTATTGGAACAGGAGTTTCTGGAGGAGAAGAAGGTGCATTAAGAGGACCATCAATTATGCCAAGTGGAAATTTAGAAGCCTATAATAATGTAAAACCATATTTAGAAAAAATAGCTGCAAAAGACCAAAATAATTTGCCTTGTTGCACCTATGTTGGCCCAGAAGGAAGTGGTCATTTTATAAAAATGGTTCACAATGGAATTGAATATGTAGAGATGCAATTATTGGCTGAAGTTTGCACAATATTAGAAAAACTAGGTCAAAATCCAGATGAAATTGCAACTACTTTAGAAAGCTGGAAATTACCTGCAAATAGTTATTTGCTAGAAATTACAGTAGATATTTTTAGGAAAAAAGAAGGTGAAGATTGGTTAGTACATAAAATTTTAGACAAAGCAGGTAATAAAGGTACAGGAAACTGGACAACCATTGCTTCTGCAGAATTAGGTTTGCCAAGTACTTTAATAGCTTCTGCTTTATTTTCAAGATATACTTCATTTTTTAAAGAAGAAAGAATTCAACTTCATGAAAATTTTGAATTTAAAAATTCTTCAGAATTAAATATAACAGTTGAGAATGTTTTAGAAGCGTATCAATTTGCACGAATTGTAAATCATTATCAAGGTTTTAAATTGATTCATGAAGCTTCAAATGCCTACAAATGGAATTTGAATTTAAGTGAAATTGCAAGAATCTGGACAAATGGATGTATTATTAGGTCTTCGCTAATGCAAAATCTTGTGGAGGTTTTTAAAGATACAAGCAATATTTTAATCGATTCAAAAATTGAAAATCAACTAAAAGGATATAAATCATCAACAAAAAAAGTAGTTTCTGAATGTGTTTTAAATGATGTTGCAATTCCTTCTTTAAGTGAAGCTGTTCAGTTTTTTAACGCAATTACCACTGCAAATTCATCAGCAAATATAATTCAAGCACAAAGAGATTATTTTGGAGCACATACCTATAAAAGAATCGACAATACCTCTGATAAGAGCTATCATACCAAATGGAAATAAAACTCAATAATCTTACACTAACTGCCAAAACATAACACTATGGAAGTAACTGCGTCTAAAAAATCTTTACTCAAAAAAATAATTTTAATTGTATTAGGTTTTGGACCAGGAATTTTCGCAATTGGTTATACAATTGGTACAGGTAGTGTAACTTCTATGCTTGTTGCTGGTAGTACTTATGGAATGCAACTTTTGTGGGTATTATTTTTAAGTTGCTTTTTTTCTGGAATTTTAATGTTCGCTTATGGGAATTACGCATTAATAACAGGAGAAACAGCACTTTATAGTTTTAAAAAACATATTAAGGGAGGTAAAATACTGGCTATTTTTATCATAATTGGGGTTTCTATTGGTCAATGGGGTTCACTTATGGGTATTTTGACTATATCATCTAACATGCTTTTTGAAATTTTTGCAATGAATTTTGAAGGGGTTAGAAGTTATCAATATGAAACAGTACTAATTATTGCAATTGCTGTTATAGTAATTTTTTATTCAATAATGTTGGTAGGTAAGTATTCCTTTTTCGAAAAAATACTGGTTATATTCGTCACTTTCATGGGGTTATCTTTTATTATATCCTTATTTTTTGTACATCCATTACCCTCAGAAGCTTTAGAAGGATTAATACCTAGAATTCCTCAAGTACCTGGAGGTAAAATGATGGTAGCAGCATTTGTGGGTACAACTATGGCTGCAGCAACATTTTTATCTAGACCATTATTTGTAAAAGGGAAAGAATGGGGAATTAAAGATTTAAAAAAACAACGTAAAGACGCTATTACTGCAGCAATATTAGTATTTATTATTAGTGGAGCAATTATGGCAGTTGCAAGTGGAGCTTTGTTTCATCAAGGAAACCCAGTAGAAAGCGTTTTAGATATGGCTAAGCCCTTAGAGCCAATTGCAGGAAGTTTTGCAGTTGCAATTTTCTTTTTTGGAACTCTTAGTGCAGGTTTATCGTCAATTTTTCCTTGTTTATTAATTGCGCCTTTAATGATTGCAGATTATCAATCTGGAAAATTAGATACCACTTCAAAGCAATTTAAAATAATTACAGCAATTGCTTGTTTAGTCGCTTTAATTGGTCCTGCTTTTTTTGGAGGAAAACCAATTCTAGTTCAAATTTTATCGCAAGTATTTAATGTGTTTGTTTTACCTGTTGTTGTTCTTGGAATTATTCTTTTAATAAATAATAAAAAGTTGATGAAAGGATATAAAACAAGTCTGTTTGTTAACATTGGTTTGTATACAGCATTATTATTTTCTTGTATAATTTCTTACAATGGAATTTTAGGCTTATTAGAGGGCTTTTAAAATTAATTACCTACATAAATAGTAAGATAAATTCATAAAAAAAGAATAAAATATCTATCATAAAAATAATTAAAAATGAAAAAATTAAACTTCAGAATTGGATTGAAACTAGTATTTCTTGGTATTTTACTATCACTTAGTAGTTGTAAAAAAGCGAATGAATCAACAAAGGAAGAATCATTAAAAGAAAAAGTCTCAAAAATAGTGTATGCTAGTGAGGTTATTCCGTTTTTTGATGACTGGAAATTAATTTTAGGTGATGGATCAAATGCAGGAATTGCCAATAATTTTGAAAACAAAGATTTCTTTTATACTACAAATGATGAAGATGGAAATTGGGTTGTTTTTAAAGCTCCAAATGGTGGAGATACACATGGAACATCAAACAATACAAGAACAGAATTGGCGCAAGCAAAAAAATGGTATCCAAAAACAGCGAACGATAAGTTAACAGCTACCTTAAAAGTAATGAATGTTTCTGCAACTGGAGATGCAAGAGTTGCTGCTTCTCATGCTGTAGTTGTAGGCCAGATTCATAGTGCAGATAAGCACGAAAACGAACCGCTAAAAATATTTTATAAAAAGTTTCCTGGACATACAAAAGGATCCGTTTTTTGGCATTATGAGATAAATACTTTAGGAGATGATAATTCTGGAAGATGGGATTTTTCATCAGCAGTTTGGGGAAATGATTTTTCTGTGGTTGGTAAAGAAGCAAATACATATCCAGAAGAACCTAAAGATGGCATTGCTTTAGGAGAAGAGTTTAGTTATGAAATAGAAGTAAAAGATGGAATTATGAACTTAAAATTTACAAGCAAAAATCATGAAACCAGAACATTTACTAAAAATTTAATCAAATCTGAATATACAACGAAGCAAGATATATCTGAACAAACTAAAAAATTATTTTTTCCAATTGGTCAAGATGGAGTAGAAAGAGAAAATGCATATTTAGGAGAAGGATGTTTTTTTAAACTAGGTTGTTACAATCAAACCAATGGAAAATCGCCAGAAATAAATAAAAATTGGTGTTCAGGTGCAGAAACTCATAATGGAGATCTTAAAAAACAATATACAGATGGTAATTATGCTGAAGTTTGGTTTAAAACTGCAAGTATTTCTGTAAGTGAAAATGCGGTTTCCAATAATGGATATTTTACTAAAAACGATTAAATTAATTAGAGAATAAAATGATAAACAAGAATAAATTAGAAGGTAAAAATGTTTTAATAACTGCAGGTGCTCAAGGAATTGGAGAATCTATTACCAAACATTTTATAGATAGTGGTTCTAATGTTGCTATCCATTATTTTTCAAGTGCCGAAAATGCAAATAAATTAGTAGCCTATGCAAAAAGTAAAGGTCAGAAAGCTGTTGCTATTTCAGGTGATTTAACAATAGAAGCAAATGCAAATATTTTAGTTGCTAAAACAATAGAAGCTTTTGGTGGTTTAGATATCATAATTAACAATGCTGGTTCATTGGTTGCACGTAAATTACTAAGTGAATTAGAAGCAGATTTTTGGCATAAAGTTATGAATATCAATCTTACTTCAATGCAATTTGTAACAAGAGCTGCAGCTCCTTATTTAGCTAAAAATAATAATAGCAGTATTGTAAATTTAGCATCACTAGCAGGTAGAAAAGGAGGTCATCCAGGTTCTTTAGCATACGCAACAAGTAAAGGTGCTATATTAACTTATACACGTGCACTTTCTACAGAATTAGGCCCTAAAGGTACTAGAGTTAATGCTGTTGCTCCTGGTCTTATTTTAGGAACGTCATTTCATAATACACACACAACTAAAGAATCTGCAAATGAAACAATTTCAGGAATTCCATTAAAAAGAGCAGGAAATGCAGCAGATGTTGCAAGAGCAGTTTTATTTCTTGCTTCAGAATATGATGGTTTTATAACTGGTGCTACTTTAGATATTAATGGTGGTGTTTATAATATGTAAGTATACTTTTTAAACGTATTCAAAATTTAAGAAAAGAATCTTTTTTAGATCTATTTACTCTTCCAAAATATTTTAATCGACTAATAGTTAAAATATTAAATAAAGTTTTTAAAATCAAAATTTTATTGTATGTTTGGTTTACCAATTTGGTTTACCAATTTGGTTTTTATAGATTGATATTAATTTTAACTTTTCTAAAATCAAATACTTATGAAAAAAACACTACTTTTTATCGCATTAATTGCAAGTTCAGCATTTTTTGCGCAAACAAATCTTGTACTTAATGGAGCTTGTGAAGAACACACAGGAGATGTTAATGATAACGCAGATTCTTGGGATATGACTCCTCCTTCTACATTGAAGAGTAATGATGCAGTTCCTGTTGATATTGATAGTCCATACAATGCACTTTGGAGTAATTCTACTTTAGATGCTTGGCTTAATGACGCTTTTAATGATGACAGTGAGCAGCCTGGTTCTACTAGTGATGGATCTTATGTGAATGGTGAAAAAACAAGGGGAGTTAAGTTAAGTGAAGCTAGTCGTCGTTTATACCAGAAAATAGTGGTTGTTCCAGGAACTGAATATACTTTCAAGATTGATTCACGTTCAGAGGCAGCACAAAATGTAAATTTAGAAGTTATCAATTCTGAAGTATTTATTTTAAATACAGAAATTGAAAATGAAACTGGTCTTAGTGAAACTAGTGATAGTGTGGATGCTTATTTTAAAATCACAAATGATTTTTCTGAAGATAAGAAGGTGTTTACTACAACTGAATTTACTTTTACAGCTACCACAAATACAGTTGTAATTTATGTTAGATCATTAGCAACTATGGATAATGCAAGTGAAGTTTTTTACGATAATATATGGCTTTATGCAACGAATGATGAAGGAGATGAAGGTGGTGAAGATGAAGGTGGTGTAGAAGGAGATGAACTTGTTTTAAATGGTACTGGTGATGAAAATGTTGAAAGCGAAAACGCAGGTGCTTTTGATATGACTCCTAACTCAGATATAGATGATGGTTCTGGTAATGATATAGCTAGTCCTTATAGAGCTCTTTGGTATAATGATACTTTAGATGGTTGGCTTAATGATAATTGTGGAGATAGTGATGAACAACCTGGTTCTACAAGTGATGGTCAGTTAAATGAAAGTTTTGAAAAAACGAGAGCATTTAAGTTGTATGAGACTTGTCGTCGTTTATATCAGAAAATAGCAGTTACTCCAGGAACTACATACAATTTTAGTGTGGAAACACGTGCAGAGAAAGGTGAAGAAGATGATGATAATGTAATAGAGGTTAATAACTTAGAAGTGTATATTTTAAACACAGAAATTGAAGATGAAAATGGTCTTACAGGAGCTGTTGGTGGTGTTGTAGATCATTATGTTAATATTGTAGATCATCTTAATAATAGTAAGCCATCTGAAGGAAATAATACATTTGTAAAAACTGAATTTAGTTTTACAGCTACAACAAATACAGTTGTAATTTATATGAAAGCACCATTGGCTACTAGTTCTGCTTATGACGTTTATGTAGATAATGTATCTCTTAAAGCAGCAGCTGTAGCATCTGTTGATAATGTTTTTGCAGATAATATTACAATTTATCCAAATCCAGCAACTAACTTTATCAAAATTTCTACTACAGAAAATATCTCTAATGTAGAGGTTTATAATATTGTTGGTAAAAGAGTTTTATCAATTAAAAAATTAGAAAATAATCAAGTAGATATTTCAAATTTAGCATCTGGAATGTATATGTTAAGATTAACAAACGGAACATCTGTTACTACTAAAAAGATTATGAAGCAGTAATAAATATATCTAAATTCTACAATAAGAACTCATGCAAGTGAGTTCTTATTTTTTTAAAACAAAATATAATATGAAAAAATTTCAAGCACTCTTACTTCTAATATTAATTGCTTTTTCTTGTACAAATAACAAAGAAGAAGTTTTGGTTTCTGTTGATGATCAACAACATCCAAACTTAATATTAACAACTAAAAGTGTTGCTGAAATTAAAAATCAATTAGGGTCAATTCCTTTGTTTGATGAAACTTTAAAAGTTGCCAAACAAGAAGTAGATGCTGCAATTGAAATTGGTATTGATGTGCCAATGCCTAAAGATATGGCTGGTGGTTACACACATACTCAGCACAAATTAAATTATGCAAACATGCAAAAAGCTGGTGTTTTGTTTCAGCTTTTAGGTGACGAAAAATATGCAATTTATGTTAGAGATATGTTGTTGGAATATGCAAAAATATTCCCAACATTTAAAACACATCCAGAACAAAGAAGTTATGCAACAGGTAAATTTTTCTGGCAATGTTTAAACGATTCCAATTGGTTAACGTATACAAGTCAGGCTTATGATTGTATTTATTCTTGGTTGCCAAAAGAACAATCAGACTATTTAAATGAAAATTTATTTAAACCTTATGCTGATTTTTTATCCGTAGAAAACCCAAAATATTTTAACAGAGTGCACAACCATTCTACTTGGGGAAATGTTGCTGTTGGTATGATTGGCTTGGTAATGGATGATGAGGAATTAATAAACAGAGCTTTATATGGTTTAGAAAAAAGCGATGTAGATTTAACTGAAAAAGATAATGATGGTGGTTTTATTTTTGATAAAGATGGCAAAGCAGGTTTTTTAGCAAATGTAGATTCTCCTTTTTCTCCTGACGGATTTTACACAGAAGGTCCTTATTATCAAAGATATGCAATGTATCCTTTTTTAATTTTTGCAGAAGCACTTCAAAATAAAAAACCAGATTTAAAGATTTTTGAATATAAAAACGGCGTTTTAATAAAAGCTGTGGATGCTCTATTGAATTTAACAGATGCAAATGGCGAATTTTTTCCATTAAATGATGGTCAAAAAGGAATGTCTTATTATACTCCTTCTTTAATTTCTGCAGTAGACATTGCTTATTATTATGGAAGCCAGGATGCAAGATTATTGTCAGTTGCCAAAAAACAAGGTGCTGTTCAATTAGATGCAACTGGTTTAAAAGTTGCTTTGGCTTTAAAAAATGGCGAAGAAAAACCATTTATAAAACAATCTATGGAATTGTCTGATGGCTCAAAAGGCGATGAAGGTGGCATAGGAATTTTACGTTATAATAATGAAGACCAAACAATGGCTTTGGTTTACAAATATGCAGCACAAGGTTTAAGTCATGGACATTATGATAAATTATCTTTTTCTATGTACGAAAATGGTAATGAAGTTTTACAAGATTATGGTTTATCAAGATTTGTAAATGTGGAACAAAAAAATGGTGGAGGTTATTTAAAAGAGAATAAAACCTATGCAAAACATACAATTGCACACAATACAATTACACAAAATGAAATTTCTCATTTTAATTTTGATTTTGAAACTGGAAGCAAAAATCATCCAGAAAAATATGTTTTTGATGTTGCTGATGAAAATTTTCAAATTGTAAGCGCAAAAGAAAAAAATGCATATCCTGGAACTGAAATGCACAGAACTTTTATCATGATAAAAGATGAAAGTTTAGCAAAACCTTTTATTGTTGATATCAATAAAGTACAATCTAACAAAAAAAATCAATACGATTTACCTTTCCATTATTTTGGACAAATAATTTCTACTAGTTTTACATATGATGTTCCAAAAACCTTATCAACTTTAGGAGATAAATTTGGATATAATCATATTTGGAAAGAAGGTTCTGGAACTGCAAATACAGAAAGCATTCAATTTACTTGGTTGGATAATAGACGTTTTTATACTTTAACAACAGCAACAAATAAAGAGGACGAACTAATTTTAGCAAGAGTTGGAGCTAATGATCCTGAATTTAATTTAAGAAAAGATCCTTCAATTATCATCAGAAAAAAGAATACTCAAAATATAGTGTATGCATCTATAATAGAGTCTCATGGAATATATGATCCTGTAAAAGAAGTTGCAGAAAATGCTTACAGTAATTTTAAAAATATAAAAGTTTTAAATGATGATGTCAATTATACTGCACTGAAAATTCAATTTAAAGATGATAAAGAAAAAACAATTATTTTATCAAACTTAAATACAGATAAAAACAAAACACACACAGTAACTATCAATGGGAATACTTATTCTTGGGAAGGTTTTTACTATTACAAATAAAATAATCAGAAAAAATATATAAAATGAAAAGATTTAGCGAAAAGTATATTGTTGCAAAAGAGTTAGAATGGGAAGTTCTTGGAGGAGGAGTTTCAAGAAAATTTTTAGGGTATGATAATCAAATTATGATGGTAAGCGTAAAATTTGATAAAGGAGCTTTGGGTGCACCACATCAACATTTTCATACACAAGCTACCTATTGTGTTTCAGGTAAATTCGAATTTGAAATTGATGGTGTAAAGCAAATTGTAGAAGCTGGAGATGGTGTTTATATTGAGCCTAACTTATTACACAGTGCTATTTGTTTAGAAGAAGGACAGTTAATTGATACTTTTAGTCCTGTGAGAGAAGATTTTTTAACTGGTGATGGGCCATCTTATTTTAGCGATAAAAGTTAAAAAAAATATTTAATTCTTTTATTAACAAAATATTATATATATTTGGTAAACCAGTTTGGTAAACCAGACTAAATTCCGATTAATAAATCTTTTTAAAAAATAAAAATTTTGAAAAATTAATTCAAATCAATAATTATGAATTTAAAAATTAAGTCGATATTTTTTCTTTTATTCTTAAGTTGCTCTTTCTTGTATGCACAAGAAGAGGTTACAGTAAAAGGAACTGTTACATCAGCAGATGATGGTGAACCTATTTTGGCAGCAAACGTTGTTGTTTTAGGAACTAAAAAAGGAACAAGTACAGATTTTGATGGTAAGTATAACATCAAAGTAAAATCTGGAGAAATTATTCAATTTTCTTATTTGGGTTTTGTTACGAAAACGATTACGTACACAAATCAAAATATTATTGATGCACAACTTGTCGAAGATTCTAATCAATTAGATGAAATTGTAATTGTTGGTTATGGAGATCAAAAGAAAAAAACGGTAACAAGTGCATTAACTCAAGTTTCTGGAGATGATTTACAAAAACAATCAGTTTCAAGAGTTGAAGATGCATTAAGAGGTAGAGTTGCAGGTTTAAGAATTCAAACAGTAGCTTCTGAAGCTGGTGGAGATCCAAAAATTACATTAAGAGGTCCAGGTTCTATAACAGGTTCTTCATCACCTTTAATTGTGGTTGATGGTGTTGTACTAGGAAATGGTGCAGATATTTTAGGAACTATAGACAATAATAATATTGAAACTATAAGTGTTTTAAAAGATGCATCTTCTGTTGCAATTTATGGTTCACGTGGTGCAAATGGTGTTATATTAGTTTCACTTAAAGAAGGCGTTGTTGGGCAAACAACATTTTCTTACAACACATTTACAGGTTATAAATATGCAGATAATAATACAAATTTCAATACCTCTATAGCAGATGAAAGATCTAGATTAAATGGTTTACAAAGCACCATAGATGGTATATCTACAAACAGTATAAATTACGATAGAATTATTAATAGTTATAATTCAGCTTATGCAGAGTTAGAAGCTATGGATTTTATTGCTTCTTTAGGAGATGGTGAAAAAAACTGGCAAGATGAAATTTTTGAAGGTGGTTTTATTCAGAGTCATTCTTTTGCAGTAAGAGGTGGTACAGAATTAACTAGTTATTCTGCTTCTATGGGTTATTTGGAAGATCAAGGTATTGCAGTTAAAGATAATTTTAACAAATACAATGCAAGATTAAAAATAGATAGCTGGACTAAAAATAAGAAAATTAAATACGGAGCAAATATTCGTTTAAATTATAATGATCAAGAAAGATTACCATCAAGATTTACAGATCCTATAAGACAATTAGGGCATGTACCACTTCGTTTAAATGAAGCTCATTTAGATTATGTAACTCAATTTTCTACAGCTACAGGTGTTTCTACAGATGCAGGAAAATTATTTGAAAACTTAGGAGTTGGTAGTTATGGTTTTTCAAGAGCTTTCGATCATGTTTTTACACAAGATCCAGACAATCCAAGATCAATTGCTAGAGATCCAATTACGGGTTTACCAATAGCGAGTCCACTTACATCTGGAGGATTGACTTTATCAACTACAAAAAACGTACATCCATTAGTGCATTTTTTAGAGAGATCTAGCACAAAAAAGAAATTAGATTTAAATGCATCATCTTATATCGATTTTAAATTAGCAAAAGGACTAAATTTTAGACAATCTATTGCTGGTGTTTTTAGACATAACAAATCAAACCAAGCAGATTTTGTATTAGGTCAAGAAAACAGAGATCAAGAATCTACTAGATTTGAAAGTAGAGATGAATTAAATCAATATGCTTTTGAATCTACTCTTAAATACAAGAAAGAAATTAAAAAACATAATTTTAATTCTATCCTAGGTTTTGAATATACACAAAGAGATTTTTACACACAAGAATCTGATGCTGTTGGTTTTTCAAATGATTTTAATAACAACATTGCAATTGCAGATGGTGGAACTACTTATACAGATAATGGAACAGATAAATTAGTTTCTTATTTTGGTAGAGTAGATTATAATTATGATGAAAAATATTTATTACAAATTTCTGCACGTGCAGATGGTAGTACAAGATTTGGTTCAAATAATAGATTTGGTTACTTTCCTGCAGCTTCAGCTGGTTGGGTTTTATCAAAAGAAAAGTTTTTAGAATCTAGTAATATAATTAGCTTTTTAAAATTAAGAGCAAGTTATGGTGTATCTGGTTCTAATGAAATATCGAATGATGTTTTTCAATCTTTATATAGATTTGAAGAATCTTTTAACACAATTAGTTACGATGGAACAACAGGTGTTAAAGGAATTACACTAGCAAATCAAGCTTTAGGATGGGAAAAATTAATAGAATTTAATCCTGGTATCGATGTTACTTTTGGTAGAGGTATTGTAGATTTATCTGTAGATTATTATAAAAGAACAAGTAAAGATTTATTACTTTTTGCACCAGTTTCTGCAACTTATGGAACAGATAATTGGTTACAAAATATTGGTGAAGTTGAAAACAGAGGTTTAGAAATTGAATTAAATTCAAGAATAATATCTAAAGAAAACTTTAGATGGAGTGCTTCTGGCCAATTCTCGTTAAATAGAAATGAAGTAAAAAGTTTAGGAAATAATGACCAAATTATTTCTAGAATTGAGCAAGACACAAGAGCTACAGAATTTATAGCAAGAGTTGGGCAACCAATTACCTCTTTTTATGGTTGGGTTTATGAAAAAGAAGTTCCTTTAGAGTGGGTTGATAATCCTTTTAACAGATTTAATAATGATTTTGCAGATGTATATGTAAAAGATTTAAATGGAGATGGAATTATAGATGATGAAGATAGAACAGAATTAGGAAGTCCATATCCAGATTTTGAATGGGGTTTTGCTTCTGACTTTACTTTTTATGATTTTGATATGTCATTATTATTTCAAGGTTCTCATGGAGCAGAAGTAAGAGTTGCAGATTTAGATCAACTTTATTATGCAAGTGAATCTGCTGTGAACGAAGTTGCTAATTTTCCAGACAGAGATTTAACTGTGCACAGAAGGTTTACAGACGATCATATTCAAGATGCTTCTTTTGTAGCTTTAAGAAATGTAACTTTAGGATATACAATGCCAGAATCTATAACATCGAAACTTAATTGTACTAATTTGAGATTGTATTTAACTGGTGAAAATTTATTGTTTTTTACTGCAAAAGGATATGAAGGCTTTAACCCAGAAGCACAAGGTCAAACCTCAGATAACGCGAATACACCTTTAACATCTGGTTATCAAAGAGGAGATGGGCCAATTGTTAAAACGGTTTCAGCAGGTATTAACTTTCAATTTTAAAAAATTATGAAAAATATATATAAAAATATAATCGTTTGTTTTTCTTTCATAGCACTATTTTCTAGTTGTGAAACAGAATTAGACCTTCAGAACCCAACTGCACTTTCTTTAGAAGAATTGTTGCAAACAGGTGATGGTTTTATAACCTTATCTAATGGAGTTTTAGATGCCTATCAAAAAGTACCAGCAAATGAATTTTATCTAACAGAATTAAGATCAGATAATTCTAGAGCGAATTCAGAGAATGGTAATTTTCCATTAATTAGTTCTTATAATGTAGAGCCAAATAATGGAGATGTAGCAGCATATTATTCAAACAATATGCATACTATTAAACACGCAAACACGATTATAGACAATCGTTTTTTAGCGCCAGAAAATCAACAATATACTGTTGGTGAAGCTTATTTTATGAGAGCATTATGTCATTTTAACTTGGTAAGAGCATATCAAAATATACCTTATATAGATAAAGTTTTAGACATTACAAAAGAAGAGGCTTTATTGTATAAACAATTACCAGAAGCAGATGTTTATGCAAAAATTATCGAAGATTTTAAAACATCAATTGCTTATTTAGACAATGCAGAACAAAATAAATATCGTCCATCTAAAGGAGCCGCAATTTGTTTAGCAGCAAAAGCATATTTAAGTCAGCCATCACCAAATTATGGTGAAGCAGAACTTTTATTAGCCTCTGTTGTAGAAAATAACGGAGCTTATGGATATGATTTAATTTATACTGAAAGAGCTGCTGCAACAGATTTCAATGGAAATGGTACTATTAGCGATAGCGAATACAATGCTACTTTAGCTATTGATTTTGGAAATGTTTTTGGAAACGAGTTTAATGGAGATTATGCTGAAGAGGAAATCGTATTAGATGGTTCTTGGACAAACACAGGAATAGAAAAAAATAAAGAAATCATATTTTCTATTGCTTATGATTTGGTAAATAGTGATAATTATGTAACTGCAGATAGTGGTTTAGGAGATCAAGTAGAAACTGATTCTGAGTCATTTAGTTTTGCAATGACGTTGCAAGGACCTTCAAATGGAGTTAATATCGCTACAAATGAGCTTTTAGAAGTAATGTCTCCAGCATTGCAACCAGTAAGATTTAATGCTACATTTATAGCACTTTCTTATAACCCAACAATTTTAACAAACGATACATTTAATGCTAAATATCCTACAAATGGTGAAATTGGTGATAATGATTGGATAATTTTAAGATATGCAGATGTGCTATTACTATATTCAGAAGCAATTTTAGCAGGAGCACAATCAACCACAGATGCAAGAGCTATTGAAGCGTATAATAAAATTAGAAGAAGAGCTGGTCTTGAAGAAAACTCTAGTTTTGTGCTTACTAAACAAGAACTATTAGATGAAAGAAGAGCAGAATTCGTTTTTGAAAATCAACGTTTATTTGATTTAGTAAGATTTGGAGAAGCAGATAATGTTTTAAGAACATTCTCAGTAAATAATAGTCTAAACTATACTAGCGAAAAGAAATACCTTCCTTTTCCTCAAAGAGAAATAGATAATTTACCTGGTTTTTACAATCAAAATAATGGATACTAAAAATATATAATTATGAAAAAACATATAAAAAATTTAAAATATATTGTGTTAGTGATGTTAATTTCGCTAACCTCTTGTTTAGATGATTCTTTGCCAAATGCTGGTGATTTACCAGATTTTACAAATCCAACACCTTTTTACAATGTAGAAGATGTATCAACGTCAGAGTTTGATTGTAATGATGTAGAAATCTCTGCAAATTATGATTTTAATTTTCAAGCAGGATCTAATTTAGCAGTAAATGGTACCCAATATCAATGGTCAGTTTCGCCTTCAGAAGGTGTAACTTTTATCAACAAAAATGTATCGATACTTGAACAAGCTATAAGAGGAGAATTAGCGACAGTTGTAGCCTTAGAAGATGCAATCGCTAAATTAGAGTTTAAATTACCATGTGAACCAAATCCTGCAAAAGCTGATGTTTTAGAGGCTCAAATAGCAGGTTTAAAAGTTGATTTACAAGCTGCAAACGACAATCTTTCAGAAACAACATTACAAAATGTTGCTAATTTAGAAGCGCAAATTGCTGCTTTACCAGCTGCAACTTTACAAGATAGAGAATTAATATTTTCATTCCCAAAGCCAGATTTGTATACAGTAAGTTTAACTGTTACAGATGATCTTGGAAAATCAGAAACTACAGAAAAATTAATTACCGTAAATCAAGCAGTACCTACAATTCCAGTTCCAGAAATAGGAGAAGCAAGTTTTGAAGATGGAAGCTTATTTGATGGTTCAGGAGATGGAAGAGATTCTTGGAGATCTCCAAGTAGTTCTAGATGGGGTTCTGTTTTTCAAATAAATACAGATTCTAATGGAAGAGGTGAAGGAAATGATTTACCAGATGGAGTGCAAGCAGCTAAATTTCCTGCAGATGGAACTAGAACTGGTTATCAAGAAATTGCATTAACTCCTGGAGCAACTTATGTGCTAACATACTTTACAACTTTCGATGGTTTAAATACGTTTGGAGATTTAACAGTATCCATTGTAAATACAAACGCAAATAGTCTTGACGAAGCAAGGTTAGCAGCAAATACAATTGCTTCTAGAACAGATAATAATGTAGGTAGAGTAGATAATGTTTTTAAGAAGCATGCACTTACTTTTGAAGCTGGTACAAATGAATCTGCAATTATTCTTATAACAAATACAGGCGTAGAAAGTAGAATTGATGCTTTCGAAATAATCGTTAAACAATAAATAGAGTCTTAAATTTAATATTATGATTTATAAATTAATAAAAAAATTCTACAGAAGTCTTTTTGCATTGCTTGTCATTTTTGCAAGTTTTGCATCTTGTTATGATTCTGGTTACGAAGAATATGTGCCACCAACAGGAAACGTAAATAATATACAACCTACAACTCTTTTTACAGCAACTACAAATGCTGAAGATAATTTAGGAGTAATTTTCAGAAGTTATTCAACAGATGCTACTTCTTATTTATGGGATTTTGGAGATGGAAACTCATCTATAGAAGCAAACCCAGATTATGTATACACTACAGGTGGTTTATATCAAGTAAAATTAACAACTACAAGTGCAGAAGGTTTAGTAGGTAAAGATTCTACAAACGTAGCTCCTGTATTTGTAGATTATAGTTTTACAACTGTAGATTCTCAAGTAACTTTTACAAATAGTACTGATGGTGCAGCTAGTTTGGTTTGGGATTTTGGAGATGGAGAATCAGTTAGCTGGTTGGCTGCAGATACTCAAACAGACTCAGATTTTAGCCCAATACATACGTATGATACAGCAGATGTTTTTGATGTAACATTAACAGTAACCAATTTTTTAGGAAGAGAAGTTTCTTTAACAAAAAGAGTAGAAGGTTTAGTTTTAGCTGCAATTCCAGATTTTTCATTCTCTTCAAATGGATTAAGAGCCGAATTTACGGACGAATCACTTTTGGCAGAATCTTATAGTTGGGATTTTGGAGATGGAACAACATCAACAGAAAAAGATCCAGTACATATTTATGCTGCAACAGGAACGTATGATGTAACCTTAACAATTACAAACTCTGCAAATGTAGAGAGAACAATAACCAAAGCAGTGCCAATTGGTGGGGTAAAACCTACTTTTAAAGTAATTGTTTTAAATGGAACAGGAGATGAATTTCAAGGAAATACTGGAGACAATGCTGATGCTTGGGATATGACTCCAAATAGCACAGTAGAAGATGATGCTCAAGGTACAATCGATAGTCCTTTTAGAGAACTTTGGTACAATTCAGATTTAGATAGTTGGTTAGATACTAATTGTGGAGATAATAGTGAGCAACCAGGTTCTACAAGTGATGGTAATAAATTTGCAGGTTTAGGAGATAGAGGCTTAAAACTTGATGAGGCTTGCAGAAGATTATACCAAGTTGTTACTGTAGAAGTAGGTGTAGAATATACTTTTACGATACAATCTCGTTCAGAATCAGCAGATACACAAACAGAAGTATTTATTTTAAATAACGAAATTACTGGTGAAGATGCTATTAATACTGTAGCTGAAAGAGATGCTAACGCAGATGCTTATTATTTAATTGATAATGATTTTAATAGTTCTAAAGCATCAAGTTCAGACAATACTTTTACCACCACTACATTTTCATTTAAACCATCAACAACAAAAGTAGTTATATATGTTAGGTCAATAGCACCAAACCTTACTGCTCCAGATGTTATTGATGGAACTAGAGAGGTGTTTTATGATAATATCGATATTATTACACCAGGATTTTAAATTATAATTTTATCAATTAATTAAAATTATGCTACTTACATATAAAGTAAATAGTGAGTAGCATAATTTATGTTTTTTTGATTAATAATATATAAATGACTAAAAACTAATTATTAATTAAACTTTATCTTTGCAAATAATTTAACAAACTGAACTATGAAACTAGACGTACTTGCAAAGTCTGATAACTCGATTATTCAAAAAAATATAATCTCTAAAATTAAAGATTTAATAAATCTTAAAAATTTAGAACCTGGAGACAAATTGCCTTCTGAAAGAATGTTGTCGGAAAAATTTGAAGTATCTAGAGGTAATGTAAGAGAAGCAATACAAAAACTAGAGTTTTATGGTCTTTTAAACTCAATTCCACAAAGTGGCACATTTGTAGCAAATATTGGAGTAATTGCTATGAATGGAATGATAGATGACATTTTAAGATTAGAAGAACCAGAATTTAAATCTTTAGTGGAAACAAGAATCTTATTAGAACTAAAAACGGTAAGATTAGCATCTACAAGGAGAACTGAGGCAGATTTAGAAATGTTAGAGCAAGCTTTACATGCTTACAGAGATAAAGTTTTAAATGGAGAAGATGCTGTACAAGAAGATTTATTATTTCATTTAGCTATTGCAAAAGCAAGTGGTAATAGCACTATGAATAATTTTATGTTAATAATTATACCAGAAATTATTACAAATTTTCAAAAGTATCACGTTTGTGATGCAGGATTATCTAAAAGAGGTATTACAGATCACCAAGCTATCTTCGATGCAATTAAGAGTCAAGACCCACAATTAGCAAAACAAAAAATGAAAGATCATTTTAGGGAATTGTATATGTATTGTTATGATTTGAAATAATTTCATAAAAAAATCAACTTTAATTAGTGCTTATTTATATGATTATTAAAAATTAATTTTTTTAATAGATGTTTTTTGATATAAAAACCCTAAATTTGGTAAACCAAATTGGTAAACCAATTTGATATTAATTTAAACTATAAACATGAAAGTAAAAGGTTTAAGATGGTGGGTTGTTGGTCTTGTGGCTTTGGCTGCAGTCATCAACTATATAGATAGACAAGCATTTGGGGCATTATGGCCAGACATTGCAAATGATTTATTTCCAGAAATGGATAAAGATGGTCATAAAGCAATTTATGGAACGATTTCAACTGTATTTATACTTTCTTATGCTGCAGGACAAGCTTTATTTGGAAAAATATTCGATTGGATAGGGACAAGAATAGGTTTTGCACTTTCAATTGGGGTTTGGTCAATTGCTACATTACTACATGCATTTGCACAGGGTTTATTAAGTTTTTCAATATTTAGATCAATATTAGGAATTGCAGAAGCTGGTAACTGGCCAGGTGCAGCTAAAGCTAATGCTGAATGGTTTCCTACAAATGAACGAGCACTTGCCCAAGGTATTTTTAATTCGGGAGCAGCTGTTGGAGGCATAGTAGCTTATCCAGTTATTGGTTTATTATCTGTCTATCTTGATTGGCAAGCAATATTTATAGTTGTTGCAGTCCTTGGGTTTTTATGGTTATTACCTTGGTTATTTATCGTGAAAGCTGCACCAAATGCTCATCCATGGTTAACAGAAACTGAAAAATTATACATACTTTCTGGACAAAAAAATCAAGAAATTGACGAAGAAGGTAATTACGAAAAAGAATATACGCCAGATACTAAAAAATTATTCAAACATAAAGAGAGTTGGGGAGTTGTAATAGCTTCAGCAGCAATCGATCCAATTTGGTGGCTTTTTATTGTTTGGATACCAATTTATTTGTCCGAAGTTTTTGGTATGGACGTAAAAGAAATAGCATTCTCTGCTTGGGTACCTTACGTTGGAGCAATGGTTGGAGCAATATTTGGTGGTTTGCTGGCAAAAAATAGATTATCAGCTGGATGGTCTGTAGATAAAACAAGAAAAATGACAATAACCTTAGGTTGTGTTATTATGATTCCTTGCTTTTTTCTACTTAAAGATCCAGGATCAGCTATAAATGCAGTAATAATTATGGCTGTTTTGCTTTTCGGATTCCAAGTTGCCATCGGAAATATACAAACATTACCTAGTGATCTTTTTAGTGGGAAAATTGTTGGGACACTTTCTGGATTTGCAGGAATGGCAGCCAAACTTGGTGCAGCAGGACTGACTATTTTAGTAACATTTATTACAACTGGAGGAAACTATACACCTGCATTTTTAATCGGTGGTGCATTAGCCATAATAGCATTATTAGCTGTTTGGGTATTGTGTCCTAAAATAGCACCTTTAAAAGAAAAATAAATTAAAAAGAATTATTAAAGAATAAATTAAATAATATGAGTAATACAAATGGTAATGTAGCTGTAATAACAGGAGCTACTGGAGGAATAGGTTTTGAAGTAGCAAAAAGATTAGGTAAAGATGGCTACACAGTAATTTTAAATGGTATTGATGATGCAGCAGGAGCTGATAGATTAAAAGAGCTTACAGATAGTGGAATTACAGCAGAATATTATGGTTTTGATGTTACAGATGAACATGCAGTAACTTCTAACATCAATAAAATTGGAGTAAAATACGGAAAAATTGATGTATTGGTGAACAATGCAGGTGGTTTAGGTGGTAGATCTCGTTTTGAAGAAATGACAACTGAATTCTATAGATTTGTAATGGCTTTAAATTTAGATTCAGCATTTTTTGCATCTAGAGCAGCAATTCCTTTCTTGAAAAAAAGTGATAATGCATCAATTATAAATTATACTTCTAACGCAGGCTGGAATGCTGGTGGACCAGGAGCAGGAATTTATGGAACTTCAAAAGCAGGTGTGCATGCAATTACAAGAGCTTTAGCTAAAGATTTAGCAGAATATGGAATTAGAGTAAATGCAGTTTCTCCAGGAACTATAGATACTCCTTTTCATGCACAAATAAAAGCTACAAAACCAGAAGTTTTTGCTTCTTGGGCAAACAACATTATGTTAGGTAGATTAGGAAAACCAGAAGATGTTGCTGGAGTAGTTTCTTTTTTAGCTAGCAAAGATGCTGCTTTTATTACTGCAGAAACTATCCAAATTGGTGGTGGACAAGCTTTAGGAATTTAAAGTTTCCATTTAAATACATATAATCTATAAAAGCCGTTTTGTAATATTTACAAAACGGCTTTTAATGTTTACATTTATCGGATTTTAAAATTGATAATCAAAAATTATGAAAACGAATCAGGCAATTTTATATATGGTTTTTAGTGTAATTGCTTTTGCAATGATGAACGCTGTTGTAAAATATTTAGCATCTTTTAACGTATATCAAATTGTTTTTTTTAGATCGATTGGAACTTTGGTAATTACAGTGCCTCTTGTTTTAAAGCAAAAGATTCCTTTTTTTGGAAATGATAAAAAAAAATGGATGCTAATTAGGGGAATTGCAGGTGTAATTTCATTGACCTGCTTTTTTCAATCTTTAAACTATCTGGCTGTTGGTACAGCTGTTTCATTACGTTATACTTCACCTATTTTTGCTGCTATTTTTGCGTTTCTTTTTTTAAAAGAAAAAATAAAACCGATTCAATGGTTGTTGTTTTTTATCGCTTTTATCGGGGTTTTAATTATAAAAGGTTTTGGTGCAAAAATGGATTCTATAGGATTGATATATGTAATGATTTCCGCAATTTCTCTTGGAATAATTTTTGTTGTAATCCGTAAAATTGGCGATAAAGAAAGTCCTTTGGTAATTATAAATTATTTTATGATCATGGCTTTTGTTTTCGGAGGAATTCTATCGATAAATAATTGGAAACAGCCAACATCAACAGAATGGTTGTTATTATTAAGTTTAGGTTTTTTTGGTTATGTAGGGCAGTTGTATATGACAAAAGCTTTTCAATCTGATGAAACTAGTATGGTTGCCCCATTAAAATATTTAGAAGTCGTTTTTATGATTATAATCGGTGCATTTTGGTTTGACGAAATCTATAACCTTTGGACATTGCTAGGAATTTTCTTAATTCTGTTAGGGTTAGTTTATAATATCTATTTAAAAAAGCAAAAGAAATAAAGTTTTAGAATAACTATAAAACAATAATTAATAACAAAAAATCCAACTTAAATCGAGTTGGATTTTTTGGTGTATACTTTGAAATTCAATGTTTTAAATAATAGTTTTAGATAAAATTAAACACCAAAAGGATTTTCTATAGAATGTGCTGGTTTTGTAAACCATTCTGCACCATTTTCTGTCATATAAATATGATCCTCTAAACGAATTCCAAATTCATTTGGCACGCAAATCATAGGTTCATTACTAAATGTAATTCCTTCTACTAATGTTGTTTTTTCTCCTTTAACAATATAAGGGTATTCGTGAATTTGCAACCCAATTCCATGACCAGTTCTGTGAGGTAAACCTGGTAATTTATAATCAGGTCCTAAATGGTATTTTTCTAAAATTCTTCTTGATGCATCATCAACAGAACTGCAAGAATTTCCCAAAATAGAAGCTTCAAAAGCAGCTTGTTGCGTTTCTTTTTCGATGTTCCATATTTTGTGTTGTAACTCATTGGCTTCTCCAAAAACGTAGGTTCTTGTAATATCAGAAATATAATCATACAATTGGCAACCTGTGTCTACCAAAACAACATCATTTATTTCTAAATTCTTCGGATTTTTAACACCATGTGGAAAAGAGGAATCTACACCAAATAAAACAATACAAAAATAAGAGCCAGAAGAAACTCCGTATTTTTTATGTGCCTCATGTATAAAATTTTCTACTTCTTTGGTAGAAATACCAACTCTTAAAATTTTTGCAGCTGCTTTTTGAACTTCTAAAGTAATATTCATTACATGTTGAATAATGGCAATTTCTGCTGCCGATTTTATCATTCTACATTCTGAAATAAAAGTAGTTGCAGTTGTTATTTTAAAAGCTTCTTTTTCTTTTAACAATCCATTTATAATAGAAAAAGGTGTAGTTTCATCTACTTGAATTTCTCCAAGATTAATCTTATTTTCTTTTAAAACATCAAAGAATAATGTATGCGGATTTTCATGTTCTTCCCAACAATGAATTGTTCCTTCAACTTCTAAAAAATCCTGAATCGTTCCTTTTTCGAAATTTGGTGCTATATAATGTACCTCTTCATTTGGCAATAAAAGCGCACCAACCATTCTTTCACTTGCTCCCCAATGTGTACCTGTAAAATACAGTAAATTTGCACCTGCATTTACATATATTGCTTGTACATTATTCGCTTTCATTAAATTACAAATTTTATGAATTCGCTGCTTGTATTCTACTTTTTGTATTGGTTTTACGCTACTTTCTAAAGGTTGTATTTTGGCTAATTCTTTTTCTGAAGTAGAACCTCCAATTCCGTATTTATTCATACTTAAAATTTTCTATCTGGATGAAATGAATCTATATTTAAAGATAATTTTTTATTAGAAATAATTTCTGATACTAGCTTACCTGTTACAGGGCCTAAACTCCACCCCATCATTGCGTGACCAGTTGCAATGGTTAAATTTTTACATTTGTTTGATTTCCCAATATAAGGCAATCCATCAGGAGAGCAAGGTCTTAAACCACAATTTGCAGTTTCTTTTTCTTTGGATGAAATTTCTAAGTTTTTATAATAACTTTTACCTGCATTTGCAATTGCTGCAACTCTTTTTGGGTTAATATCATGATTAATACCTGCAATTTCCATAGTTCCTGCAAAACGGGTAAAACCATTCATAGGAGTAACTGCTACTTTTGCTTCGCATAAAATTGATGGAATTGTAATTTTTGTATCGCTCTTAACATTAATACTATAGCCTTTTCCAGCTTGAATTGGTATTTTTAAACCCAGCTTTTTTGTAATTATCGGACTCCAACTGCCTGCTGCCAAAACAACCTCATCTGCTTTTAATGCTCTTTTATTGGTTATTATTGATGAAATTTCACCTCCTGAAATTTGCAAATCATTTACAGTTTCATTTTTATAAAAAGTAACGCCATTTTTTTCTAGATAAGAAACCATTTCTTTCATAAATAAATTTGGAGTCATATGTGCATCAGAATGATAATAAACTGCACCTTTAATATCTAAATTTGCATTGGGTTCTATTTTTGCCACTTCTTTAGCTGATAAGTTTTCAACCTGCAAACCTTGCTGAATTCCTAATTTACCAACTTCCCATTCTTCCTCTCCAACTTTATCAGATTTATAAAACATCAACAACCCTTTTTTCTCATAATGAAAATTAAAGTCGTTTGTGTTTTTTAAATCTTCATACAAATCTCTCCCCAACAAATTAATGTTTAAAATTGGTTGTATTGCTTTGGCTACTTTTTCTTTTGTGGCAGATTTTTTAAACGCTAAACTCCACTTTAAAAAATCGATATCTAACCTTGGTTTTACGTAAAATGGACTAGAAGAATTAAACATCCATTTAATGCCTTTTGTAATAATTCCAGGAGTTGCCAATGGTATAAAATGACTTGGAGTTATATACCCTGCATTTACATGAGAAGCACCAGAATCCATATTTGTTTTATCAATAACGGTAACTTTACACCCTTCTTTTTGAAGGTAATAAGCAGTGCAAACACCTATAATTCCACCGCCAATAATTACTATATTTCTACTCATGTTCTACTCTAAATTAAAATTCCAAATTGGTTTTGTTTCTAAAAGATGTTCTACAAAATAGTTCCATCTTTTCTTTGTAAAATATTTGTAAGAATCTCCACTATATCCATGTTTTTGACTTGGAATAATTAATAAATCAAACTCTTTATCTGCTTTAATAAGTGCTTCTGCAAACTTAAACGTTGCAGAAGGATTCACGTTTTCATCAATTCCTCCATGAACCAATAGTAATTTTCCTTTTAGGTTTTTTGCATTGGTAATATTAGATGCTTTTTGATATCTTTCATCAACTGGCCAACCCATATACATTTCTGGCCACCAAGCTTTTTCCATCCTAAAATCATGATCTCCAGAACTTGCAACACCCACTTTATAAAAATCTGGGAAGCCAACCATAGCTCTTCCAGTATCATAACCTCCAGCAGAATGTCCGTAAATTCCAACACGATTTACATCAATAAAAGAATATTTTTCTGCTAGATATTTAATCGCCAAAACATGATCTTCTAAATTATTTTGCATGTTTAAATAAGAATGTGCTTTAAACTCTTTTGATCTTCCTGCAGTTCCTAAGCCATCAATTCTAACCACAATAAAACCTAATTCTGCCAACGATTGTTCAGTATAAATTAAATTAAAAGATTTTGGAAAACGTTGTGTATGTGGTCCTGTATAAGTGGCATCTATAATTGGATATTTTTTAGAAGCATTAAAATTAGAAGGTCTCCAAAAAGCACCATAGATAGTTGTTTTATTATCTTTTGCAGTTAGCGAAAACGGCTTTGGAGCTGTCCAACCTATTTCTGTAATTTCAGAAACATCTGCATTTGTTAATTCTGTAATTATTTTACCAGATATTGTTTCTCTTAAAACTGTTTTTGTTGGTTTTTCTATCGTAGAAAAATTATCTACAAAATATTTTTTATCCTTTGAAAAATGGACAATATGATGCGTGTTTTCTGGCGTTAATAACGTTTCTTTTCCTTTAAAAGTAACTTTGTATAATTGCTGATGATATGGATTGTTTCCTTCCTCTTTTCCTGATGCTAAAAAATATACAACTTCCTTTTTATCATCAATAAATTCAATGTTGTTAATGTAATAACCATCACTTGTTAAAAGTTTAGATTTTTTTGTTTTTACATCAAATAAATACAACTGTTTCCATCCCGATTTTTCTGACAAATAAATAATATTTTCTTTGTTTTCTGTAAGCCTAAATTCAAAAGCATCAATGCCAATAGAATCTTTTTCGTGAATTAAAACTTCTTCAGAATTTGTGTTTAAATCGATGAGTTTTACATATTCATTTAAAAAACCTCTCTCTTTATAATTGGCAATAAACTCGCCAGATTTATTTGTCCAATTTACACTTACAGTATTTATGTGAGTTTGAGTTGGTAAGTTTGTTTTTACTTCATTTTTTGTGTCAATATCAAAAAATACAGGAATACTTTTTACCATGGTTGTATCTCCAGGAGAACCTCTGTAATAAGACAATAATTTTGGTTTGTATAAAGAATCTATTGCCCAATTTAACAAATACATTTTTTCTGCATTTCTTGTATCTACAATATTCGTGGCAATCCATTTCGAATCTTTGGACCATTTTACAGAAAAATGTTTTGGTCTTTCCCCATTTTCTCCTTCCATCATATCAGACCAACCATACCAAGAGGCATATTCGTATCCTTTTTTCCCGTTTTTACTTAGTTGAAATTCTTGGTTTGTTTCTGTAGATTTTATAAATAAATTATACTCTTTTACAAAAGCAATCCATTTTTTATCAGGTGATCTACTTTCAAAATTATTTGGTTTTTCTTGCGCTGTTTTCGTTGGTTTTTCTTTTAGTTGATAGTCTTTTAAATTTAAGTTGAAGGTTTTATTATCAACAGAAAAAGTTAGAATACCATCTAATTTTTCAATATTTGAAAGCGATAAATTAGTTGCTTTCACTTCTTTATTTAATGCTTCTGATAAACTTTTTGCTAATTTTTGATGGTTAAAAAGTTCAACTACTTTTTTATTTTTAAAGCTTAATGTGTTATACGTTTTATTATTTTTACTGTAATCGATAAACCAAAAACCCGAACCATCTTTAAACCATTTTACATTTGTTTGTAAACTAAAAACTTGCTTATTAATTAATTTACTGTAGCCAAAGTTTACTGCCTTTTTATAGTCTTCTTTTGTTATTTCTTGAGCAGTAATAGTTACTGAACTTATTAAAAAAAGAACTAATGCTCTTAAGAAATGCTTCATTTTAGTTTGTTTAAATTAATAATGTTATAAGATTCTGAAACAAGTTCAGAATAATTTAGTTTTATGTAACAATCAACTTAAATCACTTGAAAACCATGTGCATAAGGATCATCTTCATCATCAATAATAATTGTATTGTAACCATAAATTTTTGCCCATCCTTTTACACTTGGTATTATTGCAGGTTTGCCATTTAAAGTGGTTACTTCTTCCACTAAACCTGTAAATTTAGAACCGATAAAGCTTTCATGAATAAACTCTTCACCAACTTTTAATTTTCCTTTCCCAAATAATTGTGCTAATCTTGCAGAAGTACCTGTTCCACAAGGGCTTCTATCTATTGCTTTATCGCCATAAAAAACTGCATTTCTGCCAGAAGATGTTGAATCTAAAGGATTGCCTGTCCACAACATGTGTGTTACATCTTTAATGGTTTCATCTTCTGGATGCACAAATAAATTAGGGTATTTTAAATTGATATTTGCTCTTACTATTTGCGAATATTGAACAATTTTACTTGCTGTAAAGTTATGAATATCACTAAAATTTTTCTGCGGATCTACAATTGCATAAAAATTTCCTCCATAAGAAACATCAAAAGTAAGTTCACCTAATTCTGGACAGTCTACAGTTAAGTTTTCTGCAGCTAAATAACTTTTTACATTTTTTAATTTTACCCAATCTACTTTTTTTCCTGTTGTTTTGTATTCAATTTCAACCAAACCTGCAGGCGCTTCCATTCTAATTTTGCCAGGAATTTTTGGGGTTATCAAACCTTCTTCTATCGCAATTGTGATGGTGCCAATTGTTCCATGACCACACATTGGTAAACAGCCAGAAGTTTCTATAAATAAAATGGCAAAATCGTTTGTTGGATTGTGAGGTGGAAACAAAATAGAACCACTCATCATATCATGACCTCTTGGTTCAAACATTAAGCCTTTTCGAATCCAATCGAATTCTTTTAAAAAATGCTGACGCTTTTCGCTCATATTTGCGCCAATTAAATTGGGTCCACCACCTGCAACAACTCTTACAGGATTTCCACAAGTATGTGCATCAATACAAAAAAAAGTGTTTTTACTCATTTAATTTCTGATTGATATAATTATTCACTCGATTTTCCATGATTGATAAAGTTACAGTCCCAACACCTAAAATTACTTCATGAAAATCTCTAATATTAAACTTCTCTTTTAATTCGTTTTCTGCTTTTTTACGCAATTCACGAATTTTAATTTCACCAATTTTATAAGAAATTGCTTGTCCAGGCCAAGAAATATATCTGTCTGTTTCTGTAGTAACTTCGTGGATTGACAATGCTGTATTTTCTGCCAAATAATCAATTACTTGCTGTCTAGACCAACCTTTCGCATGGATTCCTGTATCTACAACTAACCTACAAGCACGCCACATTTCGTAAGTAAATTTCCCAAACTTTTCGTAAGGTGTTGTGTAAATCCCCATTTCATCTGCCAGCGTTTCTGCATACAAACCCCAACCTTCACCATAAGCAGATAAATATAAATTTCTTCTAAATTTTGGAATTTTGTCTTTTGGTAATTCGTTGTTTAAAGATATTTGTAAATGATGTCCAGGAACAGCTTCATGAGCTGTTAATGCAGGAATTGTATACAAAGTTCTGCTTGGTAAATTATAGGTGTTTACCCAATAAAAACCTGCTGTTTCATCACTTCTGCTTCCAGAATATCTACCACCTGTATAATTGGGTGCAATTGCAGCAGGAACTGGTACAACTCCGTAAGGTTTTCTTGGTAATGTTTTAAAATATTTTGGCAATTCAGCATCAATTCTTTTAGCAATATCTCTTGCAAACATTAGTAATTCTTTCGCAGTTTTTGGATAAAATTGTTCCTCTGTTCTTAAAAATTGTAAGAAGTCTGCAAAAGTTCCTTCAAATTGAAGTTCGTTTATTATTTTTTGCATTTCTGCTTTAATTCGTGCAACTTCTTTTAAGCCAATTTGATGAATATCTTCTGCAGTATATTCTTGGCTAGTAGTGTAAAAATTTATTCTATTTTGATAAAACGCTTCTCCATTTGGAGTGTTATTTACCCCCAATTCTTCTCTAGTATTTGGAAAATATTCATCCTCAAAAAAAGCTTTTATTTCTTTAAATTTTTCTACTACATTTTCTTGAATACTTTTTGTTACTTTCTTTATAAAATCTTCTTTTTCTTGGTTTGATAAAGATGCAGGTAAATTTAAAAAAGGTTTGTAAAATTCACTTTTAGTTACATCTAAAACAATATGTTTATCATATGTAAAACTATAATTGCTAAAAACTGCTTTGGGTTGAGAAATTCCTGCTGCAACTCCTGCTCTTAGTAAGTTTATATTATAATCGATTTTACGATTAAGTTTTTCTAAATCATTTAAATATGTTGTAACATCATCTTTTGTTTTTAAAACTTTAGAACCCATATTTCCTAAATTCAAATGAAAAGCAACTTCATTTGTAATAGGATTTAGATGCATTTTAAACTTGAATTCGTCTATTTTATCTTGCAAGACAAAAAGTAATAATTCTCTAGAAATTTTATCTGATTCAGAAAGATTTTCTAGAGAAATAGCATTTATTTTTTGAATCATTTCCGATGCAAAATCTGCCTCAAGTTTATAATACTCGTTTGTGTTTTTTACAGATTCAAATGGATTAAATTCGTAATCTCTTTGGGTTTCATAAACTTCAATAATTATTGCCAGTTCGTTTTTAGTTTGTGCTGTAGTTAAAGAAATACAAGCAATACAAATTAGGATACAAAGAGATTTTAAATTTTTCAAATTAGTTGATTTTTTCAGTTGATTTTTTCAGTTGATTTTTTTCCGTCTATTGATCTTAAAATTCCTAAAGGATTTTCGTTCTTTAATTCGTCTGGCAATAAATTATTTGGACAATCTTGATAACTAAAAGGTCTTACCCAACGTTTTATAGAACCAACACCAACAGCAGTAAATCTACTATCTGTAGATGCAGGATAAGGACCTCCATGAACCATAGATTCACAAACTTCTACACCTGTTGGTACTCCATTAAAAATAATTCGACCAACTCTATTTTGTAAAGCATTTACAATATTTGTGTGGTTTTCTAATTCATTATCATCTGCAATAATAGTTCCTGTTAATTGCCCTTCTAAATGGTCAATTACGTTTTCTAATTCAGACTCATTCTCACATTGAACAACCATGGAAAAAGGTCCAAAAACCTCTAAATGTAAGGTGGTGTTTTTAAGAAATTCACTTCCATTTACAGTAACAACAGCTTGTTGTGCATAATTGGTTTTTACATTTTCTGCAAAGTTTGCTGTTACAGAAACTCCTTTTTGAGAAACTACCTTTTCTTTATTATTTAAATAACCTTTTTTAATATTTGGATGCAACATTACAGAAGGATTTATTTTTACAATTTCTTCTGATAATGTATGAACAAAACTGGTTAATCCATCTGATTTTACACCTAAAAGTAATCCAGGATTTGTACAAAACTGACCTGTACCAACTGTAATTGAACCAGCATAAATACTTGCAATATTTTCTGCTCTATTTTCTAAAGCTTTTGGTAATAAGACAACAGGATTTATACTGCCCATTTCTGCAAAAACTGGAATTGGCTCTTCTCTTTTTGCAGCTAAATCATACAAAGCTCTTCCACCTTTTATACTTCCTGTAAAACCAACTGCTTTTACACCAGTATTTGAAACTAATTCTTGGCCAACCTCAATTCCACTAGAATTTAAGTTAGAGAAAACGCCATTTGGCATCTTGGTTTTTTCTGCTGCTTTAATAATTGCAGAAGCAATTAATTCTCCTGTTCCTGAGTGCATTGGGTGCGATTTTACAATTACAGGACAGCCTGCAGCTAAAGCTGCTGCAGTGTCTCCACCAGCAGTAGAAAATGCTAAAGGAAAATTGCTTGCACCAAAAACAACAACAGGACCTAATGGAAAATTAAGTTTTCTAATATCGGGTTTTGGTTGTGGTTCTCTAGTTTTATCGCCTTTATCAATAGTTGCATCTACCCAAGAGCCTTCTGCAATTAAATTAGCAAAGCCTCTTAATTGCCCAACTGTTCTTCCTCTTTCTCCATTTGCACGTCCTTCTGGCAAACCACTTTCTGAACAATATGTTTTAATTAATAAATCGTCTAAAGCCAAAATTTCATCTGCAATTGCATTTAAGAATGCTGCTTTTTTAATGCCAGAAATTTTACTGTATTCTTTATAAGCTTTTGAGGCTAAATGTACAGCTTCATTTATTTCTTCGGTTGTTGCTTCTGTAAATACAGACTCATTTTCTTTATTTAATTCAGGATTAAAGGTTGTAAAAGTTTTGTTTCCTTTTGCTGATAATTTATTTCCTATATAGTTTTTTCCTGTAATCATTCTTTGCTTATTTTTAAATGTATTTTTCAAATTTACTCGTTTGTAAGCTACTTATTTTGATACTCAATATTTCTGCAATAATAGATTAAGGCTTAACCTATTAAGTCCAGAACTTCAAGTCTTTCTTTTGCCAAAATATATCTTGCACGTACATCATCAATTTGCTGTTGCGTTAATTTCTTACCAAAAGTACGCAGCCCTCCAGCAACATCATTATGATGAATTCCCATAGCAAGCTTAAGATATTCCATAAGCAGTGGCTGAGCATCTAGATACGATAATGAATTTAAAGCCTGAGAAATTTTGTTTGCCTCAATCCATTCTCCATTTAAAACATACTCCTGCATAGTAATACTTGCTTTTGGAAAGATGGTACCTACACCTGTAATGCCACCACTTGCACCAGCAAGTCCTGCATAAACAGTTACTGTATCTACTCCAGCCAAAATTTTTAAATTTTTGTTCTCTAACATCAGTGTTTCAATAATTGAAACATCTATAGTCGATATTTTAAGAGCGGTTACCTTAGGAAGAACAGAAAGTTTTTTAAGAAGATCTGTTGAGAGTGCATGATAACCAGCTGCATCAGGATTGTTATAAGGCATAATTGTTACGCCTACATCTTTTGCAGTTACTTCAGAAAGTGCATAGTATTCATACATTTCTTTTTTAGAAGGAATTGCCTTCGTTTTTGGTGGCATGACCATGACTGTATCAACTCCAACTGTTGCAAGTCCTTCAATGATTTTGGCAAGTTCTTCTTTAGTTTCTGCTGCAGCTCCACTAATCAACGGAACATTGTATTCTTTAGCAACCACAGAAAGGGATTTAAGTAAAGAAAGACGCTGTTTGGTGCTCAGGTAGCTATTCTCACCCAGAGTACCAGAACCAACAAGTCCGCTCATTCTGCTTCCTCCCTTTCCTTGAGCTTTTAAAATAACTGCGGCTTGTTTTTGTGTTGTATCAAGGTCAATTTCAAGAGCGCTAGATGTTGACTCTTTCAGCCATGTAAACACGGCTGGCATTACGCCATTCCATTGTATACTCATAATTCTGTTTTTAGTTTTATTCAAAAGTACACAATAACTTATTTTTTTTAATTGATAAATTATCCATAACTAATACTATAATATCCAATAAGCATGAAGTAAATTATATATCGAGTATTATTTACATATATTTGATGTGATTATAGCTCATTTATGATTGTACTCCCTTTTAAAATAGCGAAACCAGAAAAGAATTCTTTTGTTTTTCAGATAGACGATACACATCCTTTTTATGACAAATTACATCAGCATGAAGAAATACAAATAAGTTTAATTGTTAAAGGTGAAGGCACTTTAATTGTTGGTGATACTGTTAATTCTTTTAAAAAAGGCGATATCTTTATTATTGGTAGCGCAATTCCTCATGTTTTTAAAAGTGATATAAAAGCCTCTGAAAGTTCATATATGCTTACGTTATTTTTTACCTATAAATCTTTTGGAAAAGACTTTTTTGAACTAGAGGAATTGCAAGAAGTCACTACTTTTTTTAAACGATCTAAACATGGTTTTAAAATTACTTCTAAAAAAAAGATTGCAAGTGATGTATTTTTTCAACTTGAAAAATCTACAAAACTAAATCAATTAATTCTCTTACTTCAACTTTTAAAAATATGTTCTAATGCTAGTTATAAAAGTTTATCTTCTTTTATTTACGATAAAAAATATTCTGATAATGAAGGAAATAGAATGCGAACTATTTTTGAATATACTATGAACAATTTTACTCAAAAAATAACGCTTGAAGAAATAAGTACCATTGCAAATATGACTAAAAATGCGTTTTGTAAATATTTTAAAAAACGAACTAATAAAACTTATTTTCAGTTTTTAATGGAGTTAAGAATTGAAAATGCTTGCAAACTTTTAATAAGTGATAAAGAAGCTTCTATTGCTGGTATAGCAGAGCAATGTGGGTATTATAATATTTCTAATTTTAATAGGCAGTTTCAAATTTATAAACAACAATCGCCTTCGGAATTTAAGAATTCTTTTTCTTAAAATATGGATTATAAATAGTTAACAATTATTTTTTAAAACGGGTGCTGTTTATTGAAGGCTGATAAATACAATCTTGAAACAAAGATTTTAACATAAGTATAATTTCCTCTTTTGAGAACTAAATAGGTTTCCATTCTAGTGTCTCCACCAACTTTAAAACATCTTTTTTAATATACTCTACAGCAGGTAAAATGGAATCATAATTTGGTCTTACATAAAAATAGAGAGATCCTTTTATAAAATTATTTGTACTATCTGTAACATGAAATTGTAAGTGAGAAGCTGCGTTTCCTGTAATTTCATACAAAGAACCGAAAACCCTTCTTTTAGGATTTACAAAATCTTTAGGTACAATTTGTTCTGCTTTTACAGCGTGTTTAAAAACCAGTTTTTCTGCTTCTATTAATAATTCTTTTAAGTTGTTTTCAATAGGTCTGTAGGTAATATCAATAGAAGCATTTAAATTCGGGTAGGTAATTTTTAACCAATTATTTTTTTCATCAATAATAGTTGTACTTTTTAAAACATCAAAAGAATAAGGTCTTAAAACTTCTAGTTTTTTATATTCTTTTTTAGGATACTCTAAACTTAAATATGCTTTTGGTTTTGGTAAAACTGGCTCATCACATGAAATAAATAGTAAGAAAAAAGAAAGAAGAAAAAAGATTTTATAAGAAAAAGGAGATAAAATTTTATGCATTTCGTGTTGCTTTTACTTGTTTTATGCGCTTTTTATCTAACGCTTCAATAGTAAACGTATAATTCTTGAAGATTATTTTCTCGTTCTTTTTAGGGAATTTTCCAGAAATCTCTAAAATAAAACCAGCCAATGTTTCGCTTTCGCCTTTTTCTTGCTCAAAAATTTCCTCATCTTCATCATCTAAAACTCTACAAAAATCTTTAATGGTCGTTTTACCTTCAAAAATATAATTGTTTTCATCTATTTTAGAATAATGCAAATCTTCATCATCAAATTCGTCATTAATATCGCCCACAATTTCTTCAATTACGTCTTGTAACGTAACAATCCCACTGGTTCCTCCATATTCATCCACAACAATTGCTAAATGGTTTTTACGTGCTCTAAAATCATCTAATAAGTCATCTAATTTTTTGTTTTCTGGTACAAAATAAGCTTCACGAACCAAGTTCTGCCATTTAAAATTTTTCTTGTTTAAATGTGCTAATAAATCTTTTGCAAATAAAACTCCAATAATATTATCGGAATTTTCTTTGTAAACAGGGTTTCTAGAATAGCCGTTTTCTAAGATTTTTTCTAAAACAACTTCGTATGTTTCATCATCAGAAATTGCAAAAATATCGATTCTAGGAATCATAATTTGTACGGTTTCTGTGTTTCCGAAATTCACAATTCCTTGTAGTATTTTTTGTTCGTCTTTGGTGGTTGCTCCTTCTGAAGTTAGCTCTAAAGCTTGCGATAAAGTTTCTACTGAAAAGTTAGAATTTTTACTACCAAGTTTCTTTTCGACATATTTTGTAAGTGTTATCAATGGTAAGCTAAATGGCGTTAAAATAACATTGATTACTCGAATAAACTTCGACATTTTTCTCGAAAATGGCAATGCATTTCTAGAGGCGTATACTTTTGGTAATACTTCACCAAACAGCAAAATTAAGAAGGTTACTAAAACAATTTCGATCAAAAAACGGATTGGAATTATAAAAAAATAGGCGTTTAGTTGATAATCGAAATCGCCAAAAAGAGTTTCTGCTAAAGAAGCAAAAAGCAGCACAATTAAAATATTGATAAAATTATTGGTAATCAATATAGTTGCCAATAATTTTCGAGGTCTTTCTAATAAAGTAACAATTATATTTTCTCCTTTGGCTTCGTTGGTAAGTTCATTTAAATCGCTTTGAGAAAGTGAAAAAAAGGCAACTTCAGTTCCAGAAATTAGAGCAGAACTAATCAGTAAAAAGATTAAAACAATAGCATTTATTCCAGTTAAAAAATCGATGGAATTTAGTAATAAATATAAATGTTCGGGATCTGGGTCCAAATTTAAGAGTTTAAGATATTAAAATGGTAAATCGTCATTTTCTTGTTCTTTTACAACCGATTTTGGTTGTTCAGGTTTTGCAGAAACTGTTTTGTTTTCTTGTGGATTGTTAGCTATTTCTGCATTTTTTTTGGTAGATAGCATTGTCATTTCACTTACCTGCACTTCAGTGGAATAACGTTTTACTCCATCTTGTTCCCACTGTCTGTTTTTCAGTTTTCCTTCCACATAAACCTTATCACCTTTACCTAAATATTTTTCGCAAACTTTAGCCAAACCATTTCTAACTACAATATTATGCCAATCTGTATTGGTCACTTTTTCGCCAGTTTGTTTGTTGGTATAGCTTTCACTTGTTGCAATGGGAAAACGTCCAACACAATTTTGATCATCAAAATAGTGCATTTTCACGTCATCACCCAAATTACCGATTAAAATTACTTTGTTTATTGTTCCTGCCATTTTTCTTTATTTATGATAAAAAACTTCTAAAAAGCACCTTGCAGAAAGAGGATTTATATAGTGTTTGTAAACTATTCCTTAATGTGGACAATACTTTTATAGTTTTTTGTGAATCAAATAATTTTTACATCAAAAGTACTAAAAATATCATTTACTTTTTGGTTGATATTCTTCTAAAAAATTAGCGATTAAAACAGGAACTGGATATTGTTTAATATCTGTCCAATTTACGGTTGCTTTTGGAAGTGTTGTAGTTTCTACAACCCAAAATTGTGTGTATAAATGCTGATGAGAAAGTTTGTGTACAATTTCTTTTTTGTTGAAAAGCGAAATTGTGGTTTCATCAGGAAATAGCTTTATAAATTCTTCGGATGCAATTAGCTCATCTTTATTGATGTTTGTATCGCTTTCAATTAAAGGAAACTGATACAAACCTTGCCAAATTCCTTTCCCTTTTCTTTCGGATAAAATAGTTTTTTCATCTTCAGTTTTTATCACCAGAAAATTAAAATATCTATTTCTAACTTTTATTTTCTTCTCTTTTACAGGCAACTCTTTTATTAGACCCTTTTCGAAAGCGACACAACTATCTGCAAAAGGACAGGTTTCACAAAGCGGATTTTGAGGTTTACAATGCAAAGCACCAAAATCCATAATGGCTTGGTTGTAAGTTCCAGATTGAGATGTATCTAATAAAGTTTGTGCTAAAATTTTAAACTCTTTAATTCCTGCTGATGAATTAATGGCGGTTTTAATTCCAAAATAGCGTGATAAAACTCTGTAGACATTGCCATCAACTACAGCATTTGGTTCATCAAAACAAATAGAAGCAATTGCAGAAGCAGTATAATCGCCAATTCCTTTCAGCTTTATAAGTTCTTTATAGGTAGATGGAAAAACCCCATTTAAATCGTTTGCGACCTGTTTTGCAGTAAAATGTAAATTTCTTGCTCTAGAGTAATATCCTAATCCTTGCCACATTTTAAGAACGGTACTTTCATCTGCATTTGCAAGATCAAAAATTGTTGGAAAAGTTTCCGTAAACTTTAGGTAATATGCCATACCTTGTGCAACTCTAGTTTGTTGTAACATAATTTCTGAGAGCCAAATAAAGTATGGATTTTTAGATTTTCGCCAAGGCAATTCTCTATTGTTTTGTAAGTACCAGTAAATTAAAGTGTTAGAAAATTTCATTGCTTAAAAATAGTTTTGCAATAGTACATCATAAAATTCACATAAATTTACTCGTTTATATTTTTGGAGTTGATTAATTATCATATATTTGCATCCGCAATTTTTGAATAAAATTAATAAAAATATAGTAAAAATAGAGACATGACGAAAGCAGATATCGTATCAAAAATTTCAGATAAATCAGGAATCGAAAAGACAGATGTTTTAGCAACTGTTGAAGCATTTATGACTGAGGTAAAAGATGCATTAGAAGGTGGTGACAACGTTTATTTAAGAGGTTTTGGTAGTTTTATAATCAAAACAAGAGCAGAAAAAACTGGTAGAAATATTTCAAAGAATACAACTATTAAGATTCCAGCTCACAACATTCCAGCTTTTAAACCAGCTAAAACTTTTACTGAAGGAGTAAAAAATAAAGTAGCTGTAAAGTAACAAAATACTAATCTAAACCGTTAAAGGTTTAAAAAACAACAGATCATTATGCCAAGTGGTAAAAAAAGAAAGAGAGCAAAAATCTCTACACACAAAAGAAAGAAAAGAGCTAGAGCAAATAGACACAAGAAGAAAAAGTAAGCTAATGCTTACTTTTTCGTTTGTTGTATAGCGAAAAAGAAATTACAGTACAAAAAAAGTTCATTGACATTAAAAGATTTACAAGTTGTAAGCCAGTAAATCTTTTCACGGTATTTAAAAATACCTGACATTATTAATCCATCTGCACACTAAAGTGCAGTGTTAAAACCAGTTCAGTATGAAAACAGAATTGATTATTCGTTCAAATTCATCTGATATTGATTTTGCCTTATTAAGAGATGGAAAACTTATTGAGTTAAATAATGAAACAACTGGTAACAAATTTTCTGTAGGCGATATTTTTTTGGCCAAAATAGGAAAAGTGTTAACAGGCTTAAACGCATCATTTGTAAATGTTGGCTATCCAAAAGATGGTTTTTTACATTACCATGATTTAGGTGCGCAAGTAAACTCATTAAATTCATTTCTTAAAAAAGTAAGTACAGGTAAGTATAAAGAGTTCACTTTAAAAAACTTCCAGAAAGAGGAAGACATTAACAAAGACGGTAGTATTAACAAAGTATTAAAAACGGGGCAAAACCTGTTGGTACAAATTGTAAAAGAACCAATTTCTACAAAAGGCCCAAGATTAAGTTCAGAACTTTCTATAGCTGGTAGATATTTGGTATTAGTTCCTTTTTCTAACAGAGTTTCTGTTTCTCAAAAAATAGAAGATCCGAAAGAAAAAGAACGATTAAAAAGATTAGCAAAGAGCATAAGACCTAAAGGTTTTGGTGTTATTTTAAGAACTGTTGCAGAAGGTAAAAAAGTAGCAGAATTAGATAAAGATTTGCAAAACTCATTAGAACGTTGGACGACCATGTGTAAGAGAATACCGAACACAAACACGCCAACAAAAATTTTAAGTGAGTTAAACAGAGCATCTTCTATACTAAGAGATGTTATGAATGAAACTTTTACAAATATTGTAACAAATGATGAAACTTTGAAAGTAGAAATTAAAGAATATCTGCAGGAAATTTATCCTGAAAAGGAAAAAATTGTAAAGTTACATAAGTCTGAAGTGCCTATTTTTGAAAAATATGGTATAGAAAGACAAATTAAAACATCGTTTGGAAAAACTGTTTCCATGAGCAAAGGTGCCTATTTAGTCATAGAGCATACAGAGGCTTTACATGTTATTGATGTAAACAGTGGAAATCGATCAAATAAAGCAGGTTCTCAAGAAGATACTGCATTAGAGGTAAATCTTATTTCAGCAACTGAAGTAGCACGTCAATTACAATTGCGTGATATGGGAGGTATTATTGTTGTAGATTTTATTGATATGCACAAAGCTGAAAACAGAAATAAATTGTTTCAGCATTTAAAAGAACAAATGGCTTTGGATAAAACAAAGCACAAAATTTTACCACCAACTAAATTTGGTTTGATACAAATTACAAGACAAAGGGTAAGACCTGAGTTAAGTATTAAAACTACCGAAGACAACCCAAATAAAAATGGTCAAGTAGAAGCTCCAATAGTGTTGTTAGATAATATAGAATCTGATTTAGAGAAATATATAACTAACTTAGAGCAGCATAAATCAACCGATAAAAAGATACAATTACATATTCATCCTTTTATTGCTGCTTATTTAACAAAAGGAGTAAATTCAATTCGTTTTAAATGGTATTTAAAACACAAAAAGTGGATTACAATTATACCTAGAGATGCTTACACATACTTACATTATAAATTTACTTCTGCAAAAGAAGAAAAATAATTTTATAGATAAGGCAATAATTTATTATCAAAAAAACCCGAAACTTTTTAAAGTTTCGGGTTTTTCTATTTTAAGGAGTTTTAGTTTCTACATCATTTTTGCTCTTTAATTAAATACATATAAACAGGATAATGATCTGAATACCCACCTGAATAACCAGCACTAGAAAAACTTCTAAAAGGATAGCCTTTAAATTGCCCTTTTCTACTGGTTAAAAATCGCTTGTTAAAAATTTTTGCTTGAAACATTTTATAAGTAGAAAAATCTTTTTCGCCTTTGTCTAACAAAGGTGATGAAATTAAAATCATATCAAATAAGTTGATGTTATCTCTATAACCTAACGTATTAAAACCTCTTCTAAACAAATCTTCATAAGGGTTGTAAATATCTAAATCACCAACTTTGCTTTTATCACTTTTAGTTTTAAGAACTTCTTTAAAGCTAGCATTTATTGGGTCGTCATTAAAATCGCCCATTGTTAAAATTTTAGCATTCGCATGTTTCTCTCTAATTTGAGCAAATATTTTTGTGTTTTGATAGGCTGCTTTTTCACGCAAAGGTCTGCTTTTTGCTTCTCCACCACTTCTGGAAGGCCAATGATTTACAATAATATGAATCAACTCATCATCTAAATAACCAGAAACTAATAATTGATCTCTTGTGTAGACTTTGAAATTATCTCGATAAATATTTGGATTAAAAACCTCATGATGTACAGGTTTAAAATATCTTTTTTGATAGATTAAAGCTACATCAATGCCTCTTTTATCAGGAGAATCATAATGAATAATTGCATAATCTTTTTTTACAAGATGTTTAGATTTTACCAAATCCTCTAAAACACTTAAATTTTCAACTTCAGAAACACCTAATATTGTTGGACTTGTATTTGCTTTATCTTCTCCAATTTGTGCAATCACACTTCCTAATTTATCAATTTTATCCCAATAAACTTTAGATCTGTTCGCTTTTAGTGCCATCATTGGACTTGCTTCATCGTTTTTTGTAACATCATTTATGGTGTCAAAAAGGTTCTCTAAATTGTAAAAAGCAATGGTTCTAATATTGTATTTTTTCCCTTGAGAATTCATTGTAAAAAAACTAAATATCAGAATTAATAAGAGAAGACTTTTCTTGATTTTTTTCATTTTTTTTCTGTTAAATTTAAAGAACTAATCGCATCAATATAAATAAAAGTTACAAAAGAAGTGCTTTTTTTAGCTAAAAAACACTAACTTGACTTCGCTATAAAATTGAAAAAGAAAAGGTTATGAGTAAAACTATTGTTTTGATAGTTGTATTTCTATTGTTTTTTACAACAGTATTTTCACAAAACATTTTAAAAGGAATTGTTGTTGATAACGATTCTAAAGATCCACTAAAAGGTGTTTTGGTAAGTGTTATAAATATCTCAAACACTCAAATTACCAACGAAAAAGGTTTTTTTAAAATTGATAATATTCCCAATGGAAGTTATATTTTGGAACTTAAATTTGCTGGTTATGAAACCCAAAACTTTCCTATTGAACTTGCTGATGAAACCATTGATTTAGGAAGTATTTTATTTTACAAAGATTTTACTCAAGATCAAGATTTAAGTTTAATTACCATTACAGATGATGAATTAAATGACGATACAAGTGCTGCAGATAATATTGCAGGACTATTACAAGCTACCAAAGATATTTTTTTAAGAACTGCTGCTTTTGAGTTTAGTTCCTCCTTTTTTCGTGTAAAAGGTTTAGATTCTGGAAATGGGAAAGTGCTTATTAACGGCATTGAAATGAACAAAATCTATGATGGACGAGCTCAATGGAGTAATTGGGGTGGTTTAAATGATGTGTTAAGGAATCAAGAATTCAGCAATGGTTTATCGCCTTCAAACTTTACTTTTGGCGGACTTTTAGGTTCATCAAATATGAACACAAGAGCCTCAGAACAAAGACCAGGAATTAGAATTTCCTATTCATCATCTAACAGAAGTTATGTGCACAGAGCAATGGCTACTTATGCTTCTGGAATGAGTGAAAATGGTTGGGCTTTTACATTTTCTGGAAGTAGAAGAACAGGTCAAGAAGGTTTTAATGATGGTACTTCTTATAATGCATATGCTGTTTTTGCATCGATTGAAAAAAAGCTAAACGAAAACCATAGCTTAAATTTTACAGGAATTTTTACACCTAATAGAAGAGGAAAATCATCTCCAAATACACAAGAAGTTTTTGATTTAAAAGGAATTGCTTACAATGAATATTGGGGAAATTTGAATGGTAGAAAAGCCAATTCAAGAATTAAAGATGTAAATGAACCCATTTTAATGTTGAATCATTATTGGAATGTAAGCAGCAAAACAGAAGTAAATACAAATATTTCTTATCAATTTGGGGAAATAGGAAACAGTCGTTTAGATTTTAATGCAGGTGCAAATCCAAGCCCTACTTATTATCAATATTTGCCAAGTTATTTTGTGGCAAGAGACGATTTGGCAAGCGCGTATCAATTTCAACAAGAATTTTTAAATGATGGTCAATTAGATTGGACACGAATTTTCGATGCCAATATTACAAATGTTGCTGCAGAATTACCAAGTGGTTATGTTTTGTACGAAGATGTAAATGATGATGAACAAATTACAGTAAATACGATTTTAAATTCGGCGATTAATAATAACATCAATATAAATGCAAAAGTAGAATATAAACAATTTAGTTCTAATAGTTTTGCAAAAGTGATTGATTTATTAGGTGGAAATGGATATTTAGATATCAATAATTTTGCTGATACAGAAGATTCAAAACAGAATAATTTAGCAACACCCAATAGAATTGTTAGTGTAAATGACAAGTTTAGATATAATTACAACATAAATGCAGCTGTTGCCAAAGGTTTTGTGCAAGGTCAATTCAAATATAATAAAGTCGATTTTTATGGAGCAGCAAGTGTTTCTCAAACGAAGTATCAAAGAGAAGGTTTGTATCAAAATGGGCGATTTCCTGATAATTCTTTAGGGAAATCAGAACAATTAAATTTCACTAATGTTGGATTAAAAGCTGGGGGTACTTATAAACTTACAGGTCGTCATTTGGTAGATGCAAATGTTGCTTACATTACAAATGCACCAACTATTAGAAACTCGTTTTCAAACTCTAGAGAAAACAATAATGTGGTTGATAATTTAGTGAGTGAAAATGTTTTTTCTACAGATGTAAGCTATATTATTAGAAGTCCAATATTAACAGGAAGACTCACAGGTTACTATAACTATACTGAAGATGCCACTGAAATATCATTCTATTTTGCTGATGGAGTTGGAGGTGATAATACTGCTTTTGTGCAAGAAGTTTTAACAGGCATCAACAAAAAACATTTAGGGATTGAAGTAGGTTTGGAAGCCCAAGTTACATCAACCATAAAATTAAAAGGAGCAGCTGCTATTGGGCAATTTACGTATGATAATAATCCTGATTTATATTTAACAACGGATGTTGTAAACGAGGGTGTTTTTGATGATAAAGGTCGTTCTCAAAATTACATATCTAATTTAAAAAATTACAAAATTTCTGCTGGCCCACAAAATGCGTATTCAGTCGGTTTTGAGTATAGAGATCCAGATTATTGGTGGGTTGGAGCAACTGCCAACTTCTTTGAAAATACCTATGCAGATATTGCACCTTTAAACAGATCCAGTAATTTTTTTACAGATGATGATGGTTTGCCTTTTGAAGATTACAATCCAATTTTAGCAAGAGATTTATTGCAACAAGAACGGTTTGATAATTATATGGTTGTAAATATGATTGGTGGGAAATCTTGGAAAATTGGCGATAAATATATTAGCTTTTTTGCAACAGTAAATAATGTGTTGAACACAGTATATAAATCTGGTGGATTTGAGCAAGGAAGAAATGCAAACTTTAGGCAATTAAGAGATGATAAAGCTTTAGAAACGCCTGTTTTTGGTAATAAATATTGGTATGGAAGAGGAACAACGTATTTTTTAAATGCTAGTATAAGTTTTTAAATTCTAAAAAAAAACGAAGATGAAAAGAAATAAAATAATCACAATAATAGGCGCAATTGCTATGTGTTTCTATTTTACAAATTGTGTAAATGATGGAGATTTTGAGATTCCAGCAAATTTAGGAAATGAAGAAAATGCAAAATTAGCGAGTATTTTAGATAGCATTCAATCTGGAATTTATCAATTAAAAACGATAAAAGAAGTTAAGGAATTATACATTTCTGGCAACGAACCTTTAAAAGTAGCTTCTAAAATTGTGGTAAAAGGCTATGTAATTTCTTCGGATCAAAAAGGGAATTATTTTAGAGAATTCTATATGCAAGATGCTCCAGAAAACCCAACTGCAGGTTTAAAAGTTTCGTTGAATTTAAGTAATAATTATAATAAGTTCAATTTTGGTAGAGAAGTCTATATTTCTTTGAAAGATTTATATATTGGTGAAACAAATTCAGGTGATGGCATTATTACAATTGGTGGAAAAATTAATCCAACAGATGCTTTAGAAATACAAAGCGTTTCTACAAATCAACTAGAAAAACATGTATTTAGATCTGAAAAAACCGTTGAAATTATACCTAAATTAGTTTCTTTGGCAGGTTTAAATTCATCAGATATTGGAACTTTTGTTAAGGTTGATAATGTTGTTTTTCCAACTAATTTACAAGGGAAATCTTTTGTAGATCCTACAGAAGATTTTGATACGCAAAGAAAAATACAAACTTGTCAAACTTTAGGTTTTGCAGATTTATTATTAGAAACAAGTTCGTTTGCAAGTTTTGCGAATAAAACATTGCCTTTAGGAGGTGGAACTATAAATGCAGTAGTTTCCAACGATTTTGGTGGCGATTTTTTAGTCTTGGTTTTAAATTCTGATGAAGATATTTCCATGGATGGAGAAAGATGTTCAACATTATCCGAAGTTGATTTTCCAACGATTTTATTAGAGGAATATTTTGAAAATTCATCAGGAGAAATAGCAATTACAGGTTGGATAAATTTTAGAGAAGAAGGCACACAATCTTGGCGTTCATATTCAGATACGTATTCGCAAAGTAAAGCTGCAAGAGTTGGCTCTAAAAACTCTGGAAATGCAAACACAATTACTTGGTTAATTACAAAAGGTGTAAATTTGGACGCAACAACAGAAGAGTTTTTATCGTTTGAAACCTCAAACAGTTTTGCAAATGGTAGTAATTTAGAAGTTTTAATTTCAACAAATTGGGATGGAACAACAATAAACGTAACATCTGCAACTTGGGATGTTTTACCAGCAAAAATAGTTTCTGATGGTGAGAATTTTAAAAATTGGATTCATTCTACGTATGTAAATTTGTCTGATTATTCAGGAACAGCGTTTATCGCTTTTAAATATACAGGAACAGGAAACATCAATTTTGATGGAACATACGAATTAGATAATATTAAAATAAATGCCAGATAATTTTAAGATGGATAAAATAGAACATATAGGAATTGCAGTAAAAAATTTAGAAAAATCGAATCAATTATTTGCTGCGCTTTTTGGGGAAAAACATTACAAGACAGAAGAAGTACTTTCTGAAGGTGTAAAAACCTCTTTTTTTAAAACAGGCCCAAATAAAATTGAATTGTTAGAAGCTACAAATCCTGAAAGTCCTATTGCTAAATTTATTGCTAAAAAAGGAGAAGGAATTCATCATATTGCATTTGCAGTAACTGATATTATTGCAGAAATTGCAAGATTAAAAAAAGAAGGATTTACAGTTTTAAATGAAATTCCTAAAAAAGGAGCAGATAATAAATTGGTGACTTTTTTGCATCCTAAAACTACAAACGGAGTTTTAATAGAATTATGTCAGGAAATTATTTAATTTAACATAACAACTGCATACTGTAACTGTAAACTGCCCATTATTTTTTATTATCTTGCACCGATTTTAAACAATAAACATCAATGTCCAAGAAATTTGATTCTTATCAAAAAAGACGCTTAACATCTTCTTACATATCAGTTGTAATTAGCATAGCTTTGGTGCTCTTTATGGTTGGTGTTTTAGGGTTGATTGTACTAAAATCAACAAAAGTTGCCAACTACGTAAAAGAAAAAGTAGCGATTACACTTTTTATAAAAGATAAAGTAACTCAAAAACAAATCAAAACGTTTAGAGAATCGTTGTTAGAAGAAGAATTCACGAAAAAAGCAGTTTATACAAGCAAAGAACAAGCTGCAAAAAAATATAGCGAAGAAATTGGCGAAGATTTTTTACAATTTTTAGGTGAAAATCCACTTAAAAATGGAATCGATATTTACTTAAAAGCCGATTATGTAACTCCAGAAAAAGTAGCGGAATTAGAAGAAAGATTTTCTAAAAATGCTTTTGTGGCAGATGTTTCTTATGATAAACCTTTAATTAATCTTTTAACAAAAAACATTAAAAGAATCAGTTTTTGGTTGTTAGTTTTAAGTAGTTTTTTTGGATTGATAGCCATGATTTTAATCAACAGTTCCATAAGATTATCTATTTATTCAAAAAGATTTAATATAAAAACCATGCAAATGGTTGGCGCTACAAAAAGTTTTATTAGAAAACCGTTTATTTGGAGAAGCATAAAATTAGGCTTGTTTGGTGCATTTTTAGCATTAATAGCGTTAGCAGTGGTTGTGTATTATTTAGATCAATTTATACCAACTTTAGATTTTTTAAATGATTATGCCACTTTAGGTTATATTGCAGGAGGCGTAATAATATCAGCATTAATAATTACTTGGATAAGTACATTTTTTGCAACACAACGTTTTTTAAACCTACAAACAGACGAACTTTATTATTAATTATATGAAAAAAGAAGTGAACCAAGAACAAGAATTTTTATTCGGTAAAAGGAATTATATCATAATGCTTGTAGGTATTATTTTTATTACTGTTGGCTTTATTTTTATGTCTGGTGGAGGTAGTGAAGATCCAAATGTTTTTAATGAGGAAATTTATAATTGGCAACGAATTCGTTTAGCGCCAACTTTAGTGTTATTAGGATTGGCAATTGAGATTTACGCAATTTTAGCAGACCCGAAAAAATAAAGTATGGATGTTTTAGAAGCAATAATTCTTGGAATAATTCAAGGATTAACAGAGTTTTTACCAGTATCTTCTAGTGGTCATTTAGAATTAGCAAAAGCCATTTTGGGGGATACTTCTGTACCAGAAGAAAGTTTAACGTTTACAGTAGTTTTACACTTTGCAACAGCTTTAAGCACGTTGGTTATTTTTAGAAAAGAAGTTGCAGAAATTTTTAAAGGATTGTTTCAATTTAAATGGAATGATGAATTAAAGTTCTCTTTAAAAATTATTATTTCTATGGTTCCTGCAGTGATTGTAGGGTTACTTTTTGAAAAGGAATTAGAATCTTTTTTCGGTGGAAAAATTCTTTTAGTAGGTATCATGTTGCTAGTAACAGCAGTTTTATTATTGTTAGCAGACAAAGCAAAAAACACCAATAAAGAAGTCTCTTTTTGGAATTCTGTAATTATCGGAATTTCGCAAGCTATAGCAATGTTGCCAGGAATTTCTAGATCTGGAGCAACTATATCAACCTCTGTTTTATTAGGTATTGATAGAACAAGAGCAGCTCGTTTCTCGTTTTTAATGGTAGTTCCTTTAATTTTTGGGAAAATTGGTAAAGATGTTTTAAGTGGAGATTTAAATTTCCAATCATCAGAAATGTTACCTATTTCAGCAGGTTTTATTGCTGCGTTTTTAGCAGGTTTATTAGCTTGTAAGTGGATGATTGCAATCGTTAAAAAGAGCAAACTTTCTTACTTTTCAATTTACTGTGCAGTAGTTGGTGTAATTGCAATTGGATACGCACTTTTAAATTAGAGAAACTCAATTTTTACAAATTAAGTAGTAATTTATAAAAATTGTTAGTTGAATTTATCCTGCTGTAAAGCAGGATCTCTTTATGGATTAATTTTATTTTACATTTTCACATAGAAACAACTTGGTATTAATGACAGAAGAAGATTTTAAAAACGGTCAAGTTTTATTAATTGATAAACCCTTAGAATGGACTTCTTTCCAAGCCGTAAATAAATTACGTTGGCACATCAAACAACGTTTTAAAATTAAGAAGATAAAAGTTGGTCATGCAGGTACTTTAGATCCTTTAGCAACAGGTTTATTAATTATTTGTACAGGAAAGCAAACGAAAGAAATTCATATCTATCAAGGTCAAGAAAAAGAATATACAGGTACTTTTACTGTGGGTGCAACAACACCAAGTTACGATTTGGAAACAGAAATCGACGAGAATTATCCAACAGAACATATTACTGAAGAACTTTTAAAAGAAACTACAAAACAGTTTATTGGCGAAATTCAGCAAAAACCACCTATTTTTTCTGCCATTAAAAAAGATGGTAAACGTTTATACGAACTAGCAAGAAAGGGGGAAACTACAGAAATACAAGCAAGAACAGTAACTATTACAGAATTCGAAATCACCAATATAAACTTACCAAAAGTAGATTTTAGAGTAGTTTGTAGCAAAGGAACTTATATTCGTTCTTTGGCTTTCGATTTTGGAAAAGCACTAAATTCTGGAGCACATTTATCAACCTTAAGAAGAACCAAAATTGGTGATTTTTCTGTGGATAATGCAACTTCAATTGAAGGTTTTATTGAGAGTTTGGAAGAAAGTAGTTAGGTGTATTTTGTTTCAATTATTTATTTTTCAACCCTTTACTTTTAAAAAATCTCGTTAATCTGCTGTTGGTAGGATATGTTCTGTGCTTAGTCATATTATTAAAAATAAGCGCTGTTACAAATAAAATTAATGTTCCAGTTAAAACTGGTGAAATCACATACCAATAACCTAAATCTTTTAACTTATCTGTTCCTATCACTGCAATTAACGCAGTTGCACCTCCTGGAGGATGTAATGTTTTGGTCATTTGCATTACTATAATGGAAATGGACACTGCAAGTGGTGCTGTAATCCAAAGTATGTCTGGTGAAAATTTAAAAATAGTTACCCCAATTATTGCAGAAAGAACTTGACCACCAATAAAGTTTCTTGGTTGTGCTAATGGACTTTGGATTGCCCCAAAAATAAGAACACTAGCTGCTCCAAATGACCCAATTAAAAGTATATTTTCTAATCTTGGTAAGTAAGAAGATTGAATAAATGCAATTATTCCAATTCCGAAAAATGCTCCAATAAAAGACCAAAATTGTTCTCTAAAATCAATTAGTGTTTCTTTGTAGATTACATATCTTGAAATCCTGGCATTTCTCTTTATTTTTTGAGATATTTTTCTCGTTTTTTGTTTTTGTACTTTACTCACTTTTGTTTTTTTTTGTTTAGATTACAAAAATATAGGTTCAATTTATTTCTATGATTATCTTCTATTTTATACGATTATTTAAAATCAATTTTAAAAGAATCTTTATCATTTAAAAACCCCAATTTCTCTCTAATTTTCTTTTGATCAGATTTTACAAAAGTTGCTTTTAGGATGCCAACTTCGTTTTTAGGTAAAGCAGCAAGTTCTTCACCCAAATAATCTATAAGCAAAGATTTTCCTGAATATTCGTAATTATTAGCATCTTTTCCAGTTCTATTAATGCCAATTGTGTAACTCATATTTTCTATAGCTCTTGCTTTTAAAAGCGTGTTCCAAGCTTTAATTCTGGTTACTGGCCAATTTGCCATAAAAATTAATAAATCGTAATTTTCTGTATTTCTTGCCCAAACAGGGAAACGTAAATCGTAACAAATTAACGGACAAATTCGCCAACCTTTATAAGTCACAATCAATATTTTATCTCCAGAATTGTAGACTTTATCTTCACCAGCCAACGTAAAAGAATGTCGTTTATCATACGTTTCTATTTCTCCTGAAGGGTGCACAAAAACCAGTCGATTATAGTAATTACTGTCATCCTCTATAACCAAACTCCCAGTAATTGCAACTTGTTTTTTTGAAGCCATTTTTTGCATCCAAGAAATGGTTTCTCCATTCATTTTTTCTGCAACTTTTTCAGGATTCATAGTAAAACCAGTGGTAAACATTTCTGGCAAAACAATCAAATCTGTATTTTCTGATAAACTGTTTATCTGTTCTTCAAAAAAAGCACGGTTTTCAGCAGGATTTTCCCAAAACAAATCTGCTTGGATACCAACAATATGTAGTTCATTTTGCATGAAAATAAATTTAAAGATTATAGAAGTATAAAAGTAAGTTTTTGTAATTTAGGAAATCAAAATTATGCCAAAAATTCTATGCAATCTTTTATTTCAGAAACTATAGATGATATTTTAAAAACCACAAATTCATTCGAAGATGTTGTTTTTATTTTGCCATCACAAAGAGCAAAAGTCTTTGTAAAACAAACTTTTAAAGATAAAATTTCGGTAGGTTTTTTACCAGAGATGCTTAATATTGAACAATTTATTCAGCAAATTTCTGGCGTTCAAAAAGCGGATAATATTCAGTTGTTATTTCATTTTTACACGATTTATAAAAGTGTTGAGCAACATCCAGATTCTTTTGATACGTTTTCTTCTTGGGCATTAACAGTTTTGCAAGATTTTAATGAAATTGATCAACATTTAATCAACTCGAAAGATATTTTTATCTATTTAAGAGATATTGAACGTCTTAAAAAATGGTCTGTAAATGGCACGTTTACAGAAACAACTTTGATAAAAGATCACTATTCTTTTTTAGAAAAACTGAACACGTATTATGATGCTTTTTATAAATTTTTGTTACGTGAAAATATCGGTTATCAAGGCTTAATGTATAGAGAAGCTTGTGGTAAAATAGATAAATTTTTGGAAGAAAATAAAAATAAAAAGTTCTTTTTTATCGGTTTTAATGCGTTGAATAAAGCAGAAGAATTGCTTTTCCAAAAAACGTTACAAAATGGGAATTCAGAAATTTACTGGGATTTAGATGAAATTTTTTTTAAGTCTAATCATCAAGCAGGAAAATTTATCAGAAAATATAAAAGTAGCTGGAATTATTATGATAAAAATGAGATAAAACTTTTAGGAGATACTTTTTCTGCTCCAAAAAAGATTCAAGTTATTGGCGCTGCAAAAAATAATACGCAGATAAAATATACTGGAGAAATTTTAGAAAAAATTACTGATTTTAAAAATACTGCTTTGGTTTTAGCAGATGAAACTTTGCTGCCTGTAACCTTAAATTCGTTACCAAAAAATGTAGATGCAATCAATATTACAATGGGTTATCCTTTAAAAGATATCCCAACAACAAGTTTACTGTTTTCAATTTTTCAGTTGTTTATTTCGCAAGAAAAATTGCAAAAAAGCGTTTTGAATGAGTTTTATTATAAAGATGTAATTCGCTTTTTTAAGCATCAATCTATTTATGGTTTAATTGCTAAGATTGATCATTTTACAGAAGCAATTGCAAAAGATAACCAGACTTTTATTACAAAAAGTCATATAGAAGATTTGCTAAAAGAAGAAAAATCCGAAGTAAAAAATATTATTTTAAACCTGTTTGAGGCTTTTGAATCTGTTGAGAATTTTATGGATAGAATTTTGGCTTTAATCGATCTTTTAAAAGCAGAAGTAAATCCTTTAGAAAAAGAATATCTATTCCGTTTTTATACTGTTTTTACGCAGTTGCAAACCTTGCAAAATGAGTTTCATTATTTTACAGATTTAAAAACCTTATCGCTATTTTTTAATCAATTAATATCTTCAGAAAGTTTGTCTTTTCAAGGAGAACCTTTAAAAGGTTTACAGTTGATGGGCATGTTAGAAACGCGTGTTTTAGATTTTGAAAACATTATTTTAGTCTCTGCAAACGAAGGTGTTTTGCCAGCCAATAGTCAGCAAAACTCTTTTATTCCTTTTGATGTAAAAGTGGAATATGGTTTGCCAACTTACAGAGAAAAAGATGCTATTTTTTCGTATCACTTTTTTAGATTGATGCAAAGAGCAAAAAACGTTTTTATTTTGTATAATACAGAACATGATATTTTTGGAAGTGGAGAAAAAAGCAGATTTGTAACACAATTAGAAATGATGAGAACAGATATTGTTCAGAAAATTATTTCGACAAAAGTGGTCGCTCAAAATACCGAATTAAAAACCATTGAAAAAAACGAGTTGGTTTTTGAACGATTAAAAGAATTAGCAAAAGCTGGTTTTTCGCCTTCATCATTAACCAATTATTTATACAATCCTGTTGCTTTTTACAAACAGAAAATTTTACGAATCAAGGAATTTGATGATGTTGAAGAAACAGTTGCTTACAACACTTTAGGAACTGTTGTGCATGAAACTTTAGATGAATTGTACAAACCTTTTAAAGGACAGTTTTTAAAGGTTGATGCTATTTTATCCATGGAAAAAATTGCCAAAGATTTGGTTACGAAACATTTTAAAATTCACTTTAAAAATGGTGATATTTCTACAGGGCAAAACAGGCTGATTTTTGAAGTTGCCAACCGATTTGTGACGAACTTTTTATCCAAAGAAAAAGAATTGGTAAAAGATGAGAAAAATCAACTAAAGATTATTGCAACTGAAGAAAATTTATCAGCAGAAATAGTTATTGAAGGTTTCGAGTTTCCTATAAAAATTCATGGTAATGTAGATAGAGTTGATGAATTAAATGGCGAAATTAGAATTATAGATTACAAATCTGGAATGGTGCAAGCTGCTGAATTAAAAGTGCTTGATTTTGAGAAGTTGAGAGAAAAAGAACAGTATAAAGCCATACAAGTTTTAATGTATGCTTATTGTTATGCACAAGAAAAAAAGTTTGATTTTTCTAAAAATTTAAAAGCAGGAATTTATTCGTTCAAAAATTTAAATAGTGGTTTTTTAGCAATCAATTTTTCATCAAATTATAGAAAACCAGAAACTACAATTACAGAAGAAAAGTTGGAAGAATTTATAGAAGAATTGAAAGAGTATATTAAAGAAATCTATAATCCTGAAACTCCTTTTATAGAACCTGCAGATTTAAAGTATTAGGGTTTTATTCACTGGAATTTATCAATAAAAAAAACCACAAACAGTAATGTTTGTGGTTTTTTAAGTTTTAATTACTCTTTTATGTCTTGTGGTTCATTTTCCTGAGGAAAAATATGATTAAAAAGTCCAAGAGTTCTGTTGTATTCTTCTTGAATTTCCATCACGAATTCTCGATCATTATCATATTGCCTAACTTGGTCTACAATACCTCTATATAAGTATCTAAAAGTTAAATCGAACTCTTCATAAACCATGTCAAAATCTTCTTCATTAAAAGTACTAAACCAAACTAGTTTCTCTTTAAATAAACGAATTAAATCTTCAGCAGTTTCTCTTCCTTTTTTGTGTTCGCCCAACTTGTAATACATTTCTGGGTATTCCATAGATAAACTGTAATGGTCAAAATCTTCAATTGGCATTTTTTCTATAGATAAATCTAAAACTTCAAGTGCTTTGATAGTATCACCTTCCATTGCAAAAGCAGATGATAAACGCATTAAGCTATTTCTTAAAGAAATGGCACTTCTTTTGGTTTGTTCATCTAAATAAATCTTACCATCGTTAATGTTTCTCCAATTCCATTTTTGGATATTGTTGTACATTTTTTCGGTATCAATTCTACCAATATCAAACAGACTTAATTCACGTTGTAATTGACCATTTTGGTTGTAAATTTTAGTTGGTGTTTTAATAGGTACAAATTTAAAGGCAACACCATCTAATTGTAAATAGTCTTTTAACCAAATATATTCGCTGTCTGTATTGGAACCGCCAGTAAAATAAATTGGTTGTTTCCAATCGAAATTATTTAAAATATCGAGCATTAAAATAGTGTTTTTACCAAGAGCTCTATCAATAGTAATATCAATATAAGGCACAATTAAATGGGCGTCTTTTTGAGCAACAATTCCGTACTTTAAAGCATTTTCTTTATTTACAGGAATTCTAATTTTATTGGTTGGTAATATTTTCTCTGGATTTCCATCTTCATCTAAATCGTAGAAAGTACGTTTGCTATCACTTCTTATCCACTTCATGAAATTATCTAATTCTAAAACAGAATCTTTTAATTGAGGAAATATTTCAGGAAAATAATAAGCAACATCTAAGGTTCCATATTTATATTCATCGTGTGTTAATTCTGATGGAATTGCTTCTGCTTTATACGTTTTCCTTTTCATTTGGTCTATGTACCAATCAGTTTGAAAAAGACTTGTATTGATCAATTTAACATCGGTTCTAACACCTTCTACCTCTTGCATGTACCAAAGAGGAAATGTATCATTATCGCCAATGGTAAACATAATTGCATTCGGATCTGTACTTTCTAAATAAGCTTGCGCATTTAAATGGGTTGTATATCTGTTAGATCTATCATGATCGTCCCAATTTTGAAAAGCCATTAATGTTGGTACTGCAAGTAAACAAACAGCGCTTATTGTGATTGCCATTTGTCTTCTCGATGCTAAATATTTTAGGTATTCATACAAAGCAAGCACACCAAAACCAACCCAAATTGCAAAAATGTAGAAACTACCTACCACAGCATAATCACGTTCTCTTGGTTCAAATGGTTTTGGATTTGTGTAAAATATAATTGCAAAACCTGTAAAAGCGAAGAATAAAAAGAGCGTAAAAAAGTTCTTCTTATCCCATTTAATTTGAAAAAATAAGCCAATAAGCCCTAATAAAAGAGGAAGAAAATAATACGTATTTCGACCTTTGTTTAATAGAGATTGCCAAGGTAACATTTGTTGAGAGCCCAATCTTGCTTCATCAACAACATCAATTCCACTGATCCAGTTTCCATTAAAAATATCTAAATTTCCTTGAATATCATTTTGACGCCCAACAAAATTCCACATAAAATAACGTCCATACATATAGCCAAATTGGTAGCTCATCATAAACTTTAAGTTTTCTGCAAACGTTGGTCTTCTTTGGCTATTTTCTGGAATTCCTGCAATTTTTTTGTACATTTTTTCTGATGCAGGATTCACCATTCTTGGAATAAAACCTTTATGTTTATCAGAATAATTAGGCAAAACATCTTTGTAAACATTTACAATTACATATTTACCGTCTTTTTTCTCATATTTTGGTTTGTCATCTCTTGTAGGATTTTTTGCATCCTGTTCTCTGTTATACGTATTTGAGTAATACGTATCGTAAAAAACATTGGCATCTCCATACTGTTCACGTTCGTAATACGCAAGTAATTCACGAGCACTTGAAGGATTATTTTCGTTAATAGTTGTATTTGCATTTGCTCTGATTGGTAACATCATCCAAGAAGAAAAACCAATCATGATAAATAATAAAGAGAGAATTAAAGTATTTGCCGTTAATTTTTTCTTTTTTCTGGTGTATTTTAATCCGAAGAAAAATAATGCAACCAAAATAATTGCAGCAATAATACTTCCTGAATTATATGGTAAACCAACAGTATTTATGAAAAATAATTCTGATGCACTAAAGAATTTTAGTGTAAAAGGAAATATAAATTTAAAAACTAATAATAATACAAAAACAGAAATAATGGTAGCAATTGTAGACGTTTTAAAGTTGATGTTTTTATATGTTTTAAAGAAATATAACATCACTATTGCAGGAATTACCAATAAAGAAAGAATATGTACTCCAAATGATAAACCAACTACAAAACTAATTAAAACCAGCCACTTATTACCTCTAGCTGTATAAATTTCGCTTTCCCATTTTAAGGCTAGCCAAAATAACAAAGCCATTAAAAATGATGACATTGCATATACTTCTCCTTCAACTGCACTAAACCAAAAACTATCTGAAAATGTATATGTTAAAGAACCTACCAAGCTACTACCTAAAATAGCAAGTCTTTTTCCTTTAGAAATATTACCAGTTTTAGCCGCTAATTTTGAAGCTAAATTGCTAATAGTCCAAAACATAAATAGAATGGTAAATGCACTTGCTAAAGCAGACATAAAATTAACCATTTTACCAATTTCTGTAACATCTGTTGTAAACATTGCAAAAAATGCACCTAACATTTGAAAAAGAGGAGCTCCTGGAGGATGCCCAACTTCTAATTTTACAGAGGTTGCAATGTATTCTCCTACATCCCAAGCACTAACTGTAGGCTCTATGGTTAGCGAGTATGTAATTAAGGCAATAGCAAATGTAATCCATCCTAGAATGATATTCCATTTTATAAATTTTTGTGGCGTCATAAAATTAGGTAATAATCTGTGGGCGAATTTACTAATAAATATGAATAAAATTAAGTACTATCTGCTTTTCTAACAATTTGTAAGTTCATAAATCTTTGTTAAAGATAAAAATTGTAAAAAAATGTTTGCAAATGTAAAAGAATGTATTAAATTTGCATCCGCTAAGAAGCATTGGCCTATGGTGTAATTGGTAACACACCGGTTTTTGGTACCGACATTCAAGGTTCGAGTCCTTGTAGGCCAACAAGAATAACTTTTAATCCCTTTTAAACACTACTGTTTAAAAGGGATTCTTTTTTTTAGTACCTCTATGTAAACTCCACACTAGTCTTTTAGATAAAAATTATAATTCTGAAGTTAGTTATATAAACAAACATGCTTAACAGGTAATTTCTTTTTTAGAATAATCAAATTAACCACCTCAATTTTAAATTTAAACTTCGCTTTACATAATGGATACTTAAATTTTCTAATAAAGAGTTATTATTAGTTAACTTTGTAGAAGACATTTTTTATTTGAATAGATCGTTGTTTAAAAAATAATATAACATCTAATTTTAAATAAAATCATAGTGAATTTTATTTCCTCTTAAATTGCTTAGAAAAGCAAAATATCATTAATCCAGAAAATTCACTTCAAACAAACAAGGTTCTTCTTAAGAAAAGTTATAAGGTAAATTATAAATTATACCTTAAAGCTGAACTTTTTAAAAACAAGCTTAAAATAAAACATCTTAAATGACAGCACAAGTTATAGTATATGAAATAAAAAGTGAAGCAGCTAAAAATGCAGAAAAACTTTTTAGTCATAACGATAAATACTTTTATTGGAATGAAGGAAAATTTAAAAACCTCTCTTTAGGTGATTATGTTTTTATTGTAAATAAAGAAAGTGGATGGGTTTTGTTTACAAGTTCTGATACCCAAAAGATAGAAACACATACCCAAAAAGGAGATACGATTTTTAAAGATAACATTGATGGTAAATGGAATTCAACTACTCGATTTGAAATTTTAGAAATACTAAAAATACCAGATAATTGGGAATGGAAATCTAGTAAAAGCAATGAAGGAAAATGTATATATGCCAATAATATAAATATAATTGATAAAAAAAATGTACTATTAAACATTAACCAGCTTAAAACATTAAGTAACAAAGAATCCATTATCAAAATACTTGATTTATGTAAGTCAGATTTTGAAAAGAAAATAGCCGAAGTTAATTCTGATAAGCTAACTTCTACTACTTTTTTAAACATAAAAGCCGATTTAGAGCATATAGAAACTTACATAGAGCAAAAGGGATTCAACTTTAAAAAAAGTGAAATCATCAATTTTTATTTATCATTAAAAACCAAACCTTTTATAATTCTAGCAGGTATATCTGGTACAGGTAAAACACAGCTTCCAAGACTATTTGCAGAAGCCATTGGTATGAGTAAAGATCAAGTAATTCAAATTCCTGTAAGACCTGATTGGACAGACGCTTCAGATTTAATTGGTTACACCTCTTTACAAGGAAATTTTATCTCTAAACCACTTACAGAAGCCATCATAAAAGCAAAAGAAGATATTACTAAGCCTCATTTTTTTATTCTTGATGAAATGAATTTAGCAAGAGTAGAACATTATTTTGCAGATTTTTTAAGTGTGATAGAAACCCGTTTTAGAACAAAAACCAATGAAGTTAAAACCGACTTTTTACTTTCAAAAAATCAAATAAAAGAAGCCAACAACGCGTATTTATATGATGCCATTTATTGGCCCGAAAATCTATATTTAATAGGAACTGTGAATATGGATGAAACTACTTATCCTTTTTCGAGAAAAGTACTTGATAGAGCGAATTCTATTGAAATGAATACAGTAGAATTAGACTGGATTGATAAACAAAAACAAAAAGTTGATAAACTTACAGATTTTACGAATGCCAATTTAAAGAGTGATTATATAGGAAGTGTAGAACTCACAACAGCAGACAAGCAACAGGTAGAAGAAGCGCTTGAAATGTTAAAAAAGATAAATAAAATACTCGAAATTGCTAATCTGCAGTTTGCATATAGAGTTAGAGATGAGATAATATTTTATGTACTTTATGCAAAAAAGGAGCAATTACTAAAACAAGAAAAAGCTATTGATTTTCAAATTATGCAGAAAATTTTACCTAGAGTACATGGGAGTTCTAACCGTATTCAAAAAGTAATTATTAGTTTATTAAATCTGCTTACTAATGAGGATGTAGCAACTTCGTATCCAGATTTAGAATACTTAGAAAAAAAGAAAAAATCAATCATTAAAAAATCAAACTATCCAAAATCTACAGAAAAATTAATATTTATGCTAGAACGCTTTGATGAAGATCGATTTACTTCTTTTTGGGTATGATAAATAATCAAACTAAAAAATATAGTTATGCTATTAAAAATCATGGAACCTTTGAAATTATTACATCAGATAATAAAAAATTACATGATTCTAAAATAGTAACGAAAAACTTTAAACTTAGCATTTTAGGGAAAAAAAAGTCTGTTGAAAATTCAGAAAAAATTTATTTATTCGATTGGCAAGAGGTTAGTTTTATCGCTATTATAGATCCTATCAACCATGCAAAAGAATATTCTCTTTGGCTTGATAACAAACTTGTAGCTTATTCTGAAAGATTAAACAAGCAATTACATTCTATAAGAACTCTTAAAGGAAACTTATCGTTTAAAGAAGCTTTAGGAAATCATGAAATTAAAATTTTATCTCCTAATAATACAGTAGTCTTAGAATTGTCATTTGAGGTTTTTCCTAAAAAAACACAGTATAAGAAAGACTATAAATTGCTGCAAAAAGATTGTGCTAGGATCGTTAATGATCTAAGTTATAAATTGCTACCAAACTTCTATGAAAAAATAAAAAATAAAGCGAGTGGTACAACTTCTAATGCTAAATGGTGGTTTATTTTAGATGCTTTATTTGAAGATTTAATAAAGAGTTTAGAGCTAATTCAACGAAATCCTAAACACAATATTATTACTGATGAAGTAGTAAGACAAATAGATAAGGTAAAAAAACCATCATCAAAAAATAAAATATGGCTCACCAAAAACACACAGTATATTTCAAATAATAAAGAAGATGGTATTGAATTGATTTCTGGTCAGTATTTTTCTCATGCTTTAACATTAAAGAAAAAATTAAGCTACGATAATTATGAAAATAGATTCGTAAAATATATGGCCAATCAAATAATAATTAGATTGACCGACTTAAAAAAAGATTTGCATAAAAATAGCGTATCTAACAATAAAAAAGTAGTTCAAAAAATAACAACTTACACTGGTAGATTGCATAGTATTTTAAACAAAATACCATTTAGTAAAGTTGGTCAATTTGAAAAAGAAACTTACTTTTCATCAACTTTAACCCAAGCAGCTGGATACAAAGATCTTTTACAAATTTATTCCTTACTAGAAAATGGTTTTGAAATTTTAGAGGATGAATTTTTGACTTTGAACTACAAAAAAATTGATGATCTATATTGTTATTGGTGTTTTATTAAAATTTTTGACACCATTATAAACTCATCAAATTTAAAAATAAAAAGCCAAAATCTATTGGGCTTGTATAATGGGAAAATCAAAGTTAATGTTGGTCTTAATGATTTTACTACTATAAAATTAACGAGTAAAGAGCATAAAGAAATCTCCTTACAATATAAAAAAGAAAAATCTTTGATCTCAATTGAGGTTGCTACTAAAAAAGAGAACCCTTTTTTGTCTCACTTTTATCCTAATTATCAAATTGTAAATGATAACAAATACAATGAGGATTTTAATAATATAGACAGTTCTTTAATGCTTTTTAAGGAGTATATTGAAAAAGAGGAAATTATAAATGAGGTAAAACAAAAAGAGCGAACAAATTTAAAACCGATAATTTTATATCCTTCAGATGCAAAGGACACTAATTTTCAAAATTTAAAAAAGGAAGACAATGCTATTAAGGATCTTCCATTATTGCCAACAAAATCGGGTTTATTAGAAAATTATATAAGAAATACGATTGTTGATGAAACAGCAAAAAATAATGTACAAGAATTTGTTGGAATGCATTATCAACAATATATAAGTGATAGAGAAATTTTTGATAAAGGAATATTAATTGGACGTTTAAAAAAAGAGGCGCTTCAAAAACGGTTGACCTATTTAGATAAGAAGAATCGATATTATTTTCCTTTTATAAAAAGCAAGGATAGTCGTATTTATAATGTTTCTTATTTGTTACTTACCCAGCCTGAAAGTTCTTTAGCACTCTTAAAAAAAGTAAAAAGTTGGGAAATACTCAACAAGAAAGAGCTTACAGATACTGGTATAGATTGGGAATTAAATTCAGAGCACTACCTTGTTTTTAATTTAGAAAATAAAACAGAACAAATAGATACTAAAATTGAAATTCCAATTTTTAGTTTTAGATATACCACTTTAAGAGGCTTGTATTTTTTTAAAAATCAAGAAATAAATAATGCTTTATATGTTGCAAATGAAGCTTCCTATTTACTCTATAAAACTTTAATAAAAAAGGATATAGAATTTACAATTTCGTGGTTTAAAGACGCAAAAGATTTTACTTGTGTTGAGTTTAAACTATCTAATAACGTAAAGTTAATTTGTTCTAATCGTCATCCTCATCAACATTATATGGTAGAAAACGAATTAAAACCTTTATCCTCTCTCATTGATAAATTTATCTAACTTTTGTTAAGTAAAAACTTCGATTTATAGTCATTAAAATTGAAATCAAAATATTAATGAACATATAATATGCTGAAATATTCTTTCTTCAATAAAAAAAAGGTATAAAAATAATTAATACAAGTAATTCCAATAAATAAGCAATAATATTTGCAAAGTCTTACCCAGAAATTAGTCCAAATATGGAACTGGTTACTTTTAAATTATAATTATAACCTAACAACAGTAAAGTTAGGAATTATTGCTTTTAAATCCATTTATTAAACGGATACAGTTAGCTATAACATCAAATAAGCAAAAAATAACAGGCATCATTTTTTAACTTTGTTGTAATAAGAATTATTAACTAAAAACAAAGAAGATGAAAATACAAGCATATTTAGCATTCGATGGAAACTGTCAAGAAGCCTTAAATTTTTATGGAGATTTATTTGATGCACAAGTACAAAATAGAATTACATATAAAGATCAAAAAATAGATGTACCAAATTCTTTTAGAGATAAATTGCAACATGCAGAGTTAAAAGGAAAAGGAGTTCATTTTATGGCTTATGATGCTGCTCCAGATACTCCTATTAATTCAGGAAATCAAATACACATGAGTGTAGATGTAAATGATGAAGATAAAGCTAGAGAGGTTTTTAAAACTTTAAGCGATCAAGGAATTACACACCACGAATTTAGAGAAAGAGAATGGGGAATATTTGGAAGATGTACAGATAAGTTCGGAATTAATTGGATGGTAAACGCTAAAAAATAATTTCTAAAAATAGATCAAATTTTAAAATAATGGATTGCATTAAATTGTAATCCATTATTTTTATACAAAACTCTTTATTCATTTTGAAACTTGTAAAATTCACAAAAAAAGGCATTTACTGTATTCCTGGAAAATTTTATTTGGATCCATGGTTTCCTGTAGAGTATGCAATTATTTCTCATGGACATGCAGATCATTCAAGATCTGGGAATAAACATTATTTGTGTCAAAACGATTCAAAAGCAATTATAAAACACAGATTAGGTCAAGATATTTCTATTGAAAGTTTAGGATATAATGAGCCTAAAAATATAAATGGAGTTCAAGTCAGTTTTTTTCCTGCAGGTCATGTAATTGGTTCAGCTCAAATTCGTTTAGAATATAAAGGGTATGTAGTTGTTTTTTCTGGTGATTATAAAACGCAACCCGATTTTATTTCTACACCTTATGAGCCTGTAAAATGTCACGAATTTATTACAGAAAGTACTTTTGGATTGCCAATTTACAAATGGAAAAAAGAAGAAGAATTACAAGCTGAATTGCAAAATTGGGTTTTACAAAATCAGCAAAATAATAGAACAAGTGTTTTTTTAGGCTACAGTTTAGGCAAGGCACAACGAATTATGAAATTGATTGAAGGTGTAGATGATATTTATGTGCACACAGCCATCAACAATTTAAACAATGCAATTTCTGGTTCTGGAATTGAATTACCAAAAACTACATTATTAGAATACGATTTCAAAAAAGCCGATATACAAAACAAAATTGTCATTTTACCACCAGCATTATTGCGTTCAAGAATGATAAAAAAAATTCCAAATGCAGCAACAGCAATTTGCTCTGGTTGGATGCATATTCGTGGAAACAGAAGATGGAAAGGAGTGGATGCAGGTTTTTCAATTAGCGATCATGCAGATTGGGATGGATTATTAGAAGCAGTAAAAGCAACTGGAGCAGAAAAAGTGCATGTAACTCATGGTTCGCAAGCAGTTTTTTCTAAATATTTGAATGAAATTGGCATTGAAGCTTATGAGTTAAAAACCGAATTTGGTGAAGATGAATTTGCAAAAGACGAAGAAACCAAAACTGAAAAGGCCTAATTATGAAAGACTTTTCCAACTTAATTAGCGCTATTGAAATCACCAATAAAACCAATGCAAAAATTGATGCATTAGTCGAGTATTTTAAAGTGGCTCCAGACAAAGATAAATTATGGTTGATTGCCTTGTTCACTGGTAAAAGACCAAGTAGACCCGTAAAATCTAATTTGATGAAAAGTTGGGTGATGGAAATCACAGAACTTCCTGAATGGTTGTTTTTAGAAAGTTATTCATCAGTTGGAGATCTAGGAGAAACCATCGCACTTTTATTACCAAATCCAGAAAATAACATAGAAAAACCGTTACATATTTGGATTGATGAGCTCATCAAACTAAAACCAAAAACCGACGAAGAAAAAAAAGCATATGTTTTAGAAGCTTGGAATGGATTAGAATCTCAAGAACGCTTAATATTCAACAAATTAATTGGCGGAAGTTTCAGAATCGGCGTTTCTAAAAAAACGCTGGTAAATGCACTCGCAAAATTATCTGGAATTGACGCAAACCAATTAATGCACAGTATTATTGGGAATTGGACTCCAGATTCTATTTCTTTTGATGATTTACTGAATGGCGAACATATTAATTATGATAATTCAAAACCTTATCCATTTTGTTTGGCGTATTCTTTAGAAAAAGAGTTGCAAGATTTGGGTGATGAAAAAGATTGGCAAGTAGAATACAAATGGGATGGAATTCGTGGTCAAATCATCAAAAGAAAAGAAGAGGTTTTTATTTGGAGTAGAGGAGAAGAACTAGTTACAGAGCAGTTTCCAGAATTGGTGGAAGCAATCGCGAAATTAGAAGGTAGTTTTGTAATTGATGGCGAAATTTTAGCCATAAAAGACAGTGCAGTTTTGCTTTTTAACGATTTACAAAAAAGATTAAATCGTAAAAATGTTACCAAAAAATTATTAGAAGATGTTCCAGTTGGTTTGTATATATATGATATTCTAGAACTTGATGATGTTGATTTACGAGAGCAATCCATGGAATTTCGTAGAGAAAAATTAGAAGAACTATTTGCTAAAAATATAAGTACAAATTTACATTTATCAGAAGTCATCAACTTTAAAAATTGGAACGAATTAGATGCATTGAGAAACGCAGCTAGAAGTTTTAATTCTGAAGGTTTAATGTTGAAGAAAAAATCTTCTGTTTATCATGTTGGAAGAAAAAAAGGTGATTGGTGGAAATGGAAAGTTGATCCATTAACGATTGATGCAGTCATGATTTATGCGCAAAAAGGAAGTGGAAGAAGAAGTTCTAAATACACAGATTACACTTTTGCTGTAAAAAATGAAGATAAATTAGTAACAGTTGCAAAAGCATATTCAGGATTGACAGATGTAGAAATTTCGGAAATTTCAAAATGGGTCAATAAAAATGCCATCGAAAAATTCGGACCAGTAAGGACTGTAAAACCAGAATTGGTTTTCGAAATTGCTTTTGAAGGAATTGCATATAGTAAACGTCATAAAAGTGGAGTTGCTTTGCGTTTTCCTAGAATGAAACGTTGGCGAAAAGACAAAACCATAAAAGATATTGACACGATTGAAAGTGTAAAGGCATTAATTGAAGCTAATTAAATAAGTAGGCAGTTTTTCAGTCTTCAGTTTGCAGTCACAAATTGGTGTAGTAATAAAACAAAAATGATAACATACAGTTTTGTCATTTCGAAACGAGCCTTTTTAGGCGATTGAGAAATTTCATAATTCTAATCCAAAATTATGAGATTTCTCCTAAAGTCGAAATGACACTCGGAATCAAAACTAAAAACTAAAAACCAACAACTAATAACTATTTTTTGAGCAATTTCAAACAAACCCAAGGCTATCAAATCATCCAAAATTGGATGGCAGAAAAAGGGCACACACCTTTCAGTTTTCAAGACCAAACTTGGGAACGTTATCACAATAAATTTAGTGGAATGGTGGTTGCTCCAACAGGATTTGGAAAAACATTTTCGGTGTTTTTAGCAGTTGTAATTGATTATTTCAATCACCCTGAAAGATATAAAAAAGGTTTAAAATTAATTTGGATTAGTCCTTTGCGTTCTTTGGCAAAAGATTTGGCGAAAGCCATGAATGAAGTTGTAGACGAAATTGGTTTGGATTGGGAAGTTGCTGTGAGAAATGGAGATACTCCAACCAACATCCGAAGAAAACAAGAGCGTTTAATGCCAGATGTTTTACTAACAACTCCAGAGACGTTACACTTATTATTTTCTCAAAAGAAAAATTCACGTTGGTTTAAAAACGTAAACTGTATTGCTGTTGATGAATGGCACGAATTGCTAGGTTCTAAAAGAGGCGTTTTAGTAGAATTGGCAATTGCAAGAATCAGGAATTTATCAAAAAAAACCAGTGTTTGGGGAATTACAGCAACCATTGGTAATTTAGAAGAAGCAAAAAATGTGCTAATTCCTTATGAAGGTGTAAAAACCACCATGATAAAAGCAAAGGAAAAAAAGAAGATTGAAATTGTTTCGGTTTTACCAGATGAAGTAGAGGAATTGTCTTGGGCAGGACATTTAGGCAAGAAAATGAGCTCTAAAATAATTCCGATTATTTATGAAAACAACACGACTTTAATTTTTACAAATACAAGAAATCAGAGCGAATTATGGTATCAAATTTTAATTGAGGAAGCTCCAGATTTAATTGGACAAATCGCCATTCATCATGGTTCTATTGCAAAAGTGCAGCGTAATTTTATTGAAGATGCTATTTCTCAAGGAATTTTAAAAGCAGTCGTTTGTACATCATCTTTAGATTTGGGAGTCGATTTTAAACCTGTAGATTGTGTCATTCAAATTGGTTCTGCAAAAGGAATTGCACGTTTTTTACAAAGAGCAGGTAGAAGTGGGCATTCGCCTTTCGAAACCTCAAAAATGTACGCAGTTCCTACACATTCTTTACAGTTGATAGAAGTTGCAGCTGTAAAAGAAGCTGTGAAACAAAATGAAATTGAAGCAAGATATCCTTATGTTTTAACCTATGATATTTTAGTTCAGTTTTTGGTAACCTTAGCAGTTGGCGAAGGTTTTAACAAAGAAGAAACCTATCAATTTATAAAAGAAATTCACGCTTTTCATTATTTAACAAAAGAAGATTTCGATTGGTGCATTCATTTTATCACTCAAGGTGGAAATACTTTAAAATCTTATGAGGAATTTCACAAAGTAGTTTTAGATGAAGAAGATGGCCTTTACAAAGTAAAAAGCAGGCGAATTGCTATGATGCACAGAATGAATATTGGTGTAATTGTGGGCGAAGTTATGTTGTTTGTAAAATTCTTTTCTGGTGGTTATATTGGTATGGTCGAAGAGTATTTTATATCAAAATTAAAAAAAGGAGACGCTTTTGTAATTGGAGGTAGAGTTGTAGAAATGAAACAGATTAAAGACATGACTGTTTTGGTGAAAGCAAGCAAATCTAAAAAAGCAATTACACCAAGTTGGAATGGTGGACGATTGCCTTTAACATCTGGCTTAACGCATTTTTTACGTTTGAAATTAAGTGATGCTATTGATGCAAATAACAAGGAAAGAGAATTGAAATTTTTACATCCGCTTTTAAAACGGCAGCAAGAAAAATCGCACATTCCAAGACATGATGAGTTTTTAACAGAACTTATAGAAACCAAAGACGGTTTTCATTTGTTTATGTATCCTTTTGAAGGGCGATTGGTGCACGAAATTATGGCATCTTTAATCGCTTATAGACTTAGTAAAATAAAACCACTAACGTTTACAATTGCGCAAAATGATTATGGTTTTGAGCTACTTTCTGATCAAGAAATCCCTTTGAATGAAGAAAATATAGCTCAGATTTTATCCAAAGAAAATTTAATGAAAGACATTATTGCAAGTATAAATGCGAGTGAAATGGCTTCCAGAAAATTTAGAGATATTGCTGTGGTTGCAGGTTTGGTCATTCAATCTCAGCCAGGAAATAAAAAGTCGAATAAAAGTTTACAATCTTCATCTGGTTTAATATTTAGAGTGTTAAATGATTACGAACCCACAAATTTATTATTAAAACAAGCGTATGATGAGGTTTTTAATTATCAACTAGAAAAAGTGCGTTTGCAAAAAGCTTTTGAGCGAATTACAGAAAGTAAAATAATTTTGAAAAGAGCAAAAGATTTTACACCTTTGAGCTTTCCTTTAAAGGTTGATAGTTTGCGAGGCACAATGACGAATGAGGAATTGAGCAAACGAATTCAACGTATTCAAAAACAGGCTGTAAAATGATAAAAACCGTTTCGATTGTAACTCATAAAATTACTTGTAATGATCAGGTTTTAGAGTTAACCAATCAACGAGTTATCTATTGGGAAGCCCAAGAAAGTTTAATTTTAAGCGATTTACATATTGGTAAATCTGCTCATTTTCAAAAAAGTGGCATTCCAATTCCTTCCTCAGTTTTAGATGATGATTTAGCTAGATTAAAACAATTAATTATCCATTTTAAAGCTAAGACTTTAATTATTGTAGGCGATTTATTTCACGCAGAATACAACAAAGATTTAGACCAATTCAAGACTTGGCTTTCTAATTTTGATGTGCTAAATTTAAAGTTAATCAAAGGAAATCACGATCGCTTAAAACATTCCATCTACGATCAATTTAAGATCGAAGTTCACCAACCTTCTTTGGAAATAGAATGCGTAAAATTTGTACACGATTCTATAAAACCAACCGAAAATTGTTTCACCATTTCTGGGCATTTGCATCCTGGAGTTTCCATTCGTGGAAAAGGCAGACAACGTATAAAGTTACCTTGTTTTCAAGTGACGAATAATCAGCTAATTTTACCCGCTTTTAGTTTATTTACAGGCTTAAATACACAGAGAAATTTCGATAAATGTCAGAATTTCTGTTTTACAGAAGATGGTATTTTTGAGGTCTAGAAAAAGTTTTTTTTGGAGCTATTTCCTGCTTTCAGCACTCGCTTTTTTTGCCTGAAAAAGGCAAAAAAGAGCTCAAACAAATGCTTCAATCAGGGCTAAACTTGTTTGTGAATATTCAGCTTAAAAAAACTTTTATAAAGTTTATATAAAACAAAGACCTCATAGGTTTTAAAAACCTGTGAGGTCTGAAGATAAATTTTATTCGTGAATTCGTGGCAATTTTATTTCATCAAATACGCCTTCAAATCCTCATAAGAACTCGCTTTTATAGCTACTTTTTTATTATTGATAACTTTCTGTATTTGTTCAGGAATCTCCACTTTTACAGGCAAAGTTTCTTCAACAACATCTAAAAATTTAACAGGATGTGCAGTTTCTAAAAATACGCCATATTCGTTTTCTTTTAATCCGTGTTTTTTTAATCCTAAATAACCAACAGCTCCATGAGGATCTGCAACATAACCAGAATTATCGTAGATTTTTTTCATGGTTTCACGAGTTTCATCATCTGTAAAACTATAAGAAGAAAAAGCACTTTTTAAAGTTTCTAAATCGTTGTTAAACAATTCACGGATTCTAATAAAATTACTTGGGTTTCCAACATCCATAGCATTAGAAATTGTTGCTTTCGATGGTTTTGGTGTATAAACTCCATCAACTAAAAAATTAGGAACAGTATCATTTACATTGGTAGCAGCTACAAAATGTTTGATGGGCAACCCTAATTTTTGTGCCATAATTCCTGCACAAATATTTCCGAAATTTCCACTTGGTACAGAAAAAACCAATTCTTTATTTTTTGATTTTAATGCCTTGTAAGCAAAGAAAAAATAGAACATTTGTGGCAACCAACGTGCAATATTAATCGAATTTGCAGAGGTTAATTTCTTTGTAATTTCTTCATCTAAGAAAGCAGTTTTTACCATTTCCTGGCAATCATCAAAAACACCATCAACTTCTAAAGCTGTAATATTTTGACCTAAAGTTGTGAGTTGCTTTTCTTGAATATCGCTCACTTTTCCTGAAGGATATAAAATAACCACATTCACACCTTTTGCACCTAAAAATCCATTAGCAACTGCACCTCCAGTATCTCCAGAAGTTGCTACTAAAACTGTAACTTCTTCTTCATTTCCTTGGTTGAAATACTCTAAACATTGTGCCATAAATTTAGCGCCAACGTCTTTAAAAGCCATGGTTGGTCCATGAAAAAGCTCTAAAGAAGCAATGTTTTCATCAATAGTTACCAAAGGAAAATCGAAAGAAACTGTTTTTTCGATAATTTCTTTTAATATTGAAGTCGGAATTTCATCACCTACAAATTGTTTAATGGCTTCATAAGCAATTTCGTGATTGGTGTAATTTTCTATATTCTCAATAAATTCTTTTGATAATGGCGTAATGTTTTCTGGAAAATAAATTCCTCTGTCTTTTGCCAAACCTTGTACAACTGCATTTTTAAAAGTTGTGTTTGGCGATTTATGATGTAAACTGTAGTAGTTCATAATTTAGTATTTAGGTTTTAGTAACTAGTATTTAGTGCAGTTTGTAACTAACAACTAAATTCTAATCACTAATTACTCTTTATTATTTTCATTCCTTCAGAATTCACTTTAGATGTAAACATCGTAAAATCGATTCCTGTATTTTTATAACTTTCTTCAATGGCTTTATAAACCTCTTTTGCAATTTCATCACCTTTACAAAGTGCAAAAATTGTTGGACCAGAACCAGAAATTCCTGCACCTAAAGCACCCGCTTTTATTGCTGCATTTTTTACATCATCAAAAAAGGGAATTAATTTTTTACGATGAGGTTCTACAATAATATCAACCAAAGAATTACTGATTAAATTGTAATTATCAGTATATAAACCAGCAATCAAACCACCCACATTTGCCCATTGAGTGACTGCGTCTTTCAGTGGAATTTCAGTTGGCAAAACTTCTCTTGCATCTTTGGTTTTAACTTCAATTTGAGGATGAATTGCTACAACTCGTAACTCATTAGGAACAGGTAGTTTTATGATTTCTAAAGGACTGTAGCTTCTTACTAAAACAAATCCGCCATAAATTGCTGCAGCAACATTGTCTGCAATTTGAGAACCACAAGCAACTTCTTCACCAAACATGGCAAATTTTGTCAATTCAAGTTCAGAATATTTATTTTCTAAAAACTGATTTACGCCAAAAGCAGCACCAGCAGCACTTGCAGCAGAACTTCCTAAACCACTTCCAGGAGAAAACCCTTTGTGAATTGTTAATTCAATTCCGAAATTGGCATTTGCTTCTACTAAAATCTTTTTAACAACAGCACTTGCAGCATTTTCATCAACATTATAGGTTAAATTTGCACCCGTAATTTTGGTAATTTTTACACCTTTTTCAGTTGTTTTAGTAAATGTCATTTCATCACCAACAGCATCCACAGCAAAACCTAGGGAATCAAATCCACAAGAAACATTGGCAACAGTTGCAGGAGAAAATATTTTTAAATAATCCATTTGTTCAGTTTTCAGTTTTCAGTAGCAGTTTTCAGTGAGCAACTTACTGCCAACTGTTACTGCCAACTGAACACTTATTTATTAGCAATTCTTATTACATCAGCAAAAATACCAGAAGCTGTAACATCTGCTCCAGCTCCAGCACCTTTTATGATTAAAGGGTTTTCTGGATATCTATCCGTAAAAAATAATACGATATTATCACTACCTTCTAAATTATAAAAAGGATGTTCTGCAGGAATGTGTTGCAAACCAACATTGGCTTTTCCGTTTGCAAATTCTGCGACATATTTTAATCTACAATTCTTGTCATTTGCTTCTTTATAAATTTCTTGAAAGTGATTTTCGTGTTTTACTAGTGATGCATAAAAATCTTCATTATTAGTTGTTTGTAAACTCTCTTTTGGTAAAAAAGCGTTGTTTACAATATCTTCTAACTCCATTTTGTAGCCACTTTCTCTAGCCAAAATTAATATTTTTCTAGCCACATCAACACCACTTAAATCAATTTTTGGATCTGGCTCTGTATAACCTTCTGCTTGTGCTTGTGCAACAACATCGTGAAAAGTTGAATCTTCATCAAAATTATTAAACACAAAGTTTAAACTTCCAGATAAAACTGCCTGAATTTTATGCACTCGATCTCCAGAATTTATTAAATTCTTTAAAGTATCAATAATTGGTAAACCTGCACCAACATTGGTTTCAAACAAGAAAGAAGCATTGTATTTTCTTGAAACGTGTTTTAAAGTTTTATAATTATCAAAATTAGAAGCACAAGCAATTTTATTACATGTTACTACAGAAATACTTTCTCTTAAGTACTTTTCGTACACTTCAGAAACAGTTTGATTTGCAGTATTATCAACAAAAACACTATTGATGTGATTGCTTTCTTTTACTTTTTTATGAAATTTTTCTAACGTTGTTGGTTCTCCATTTTCTAAAGCCTCTTTCCAATTTTTTAGATTGATGCCATTATTATCAAAAACCATTTTTCTAGAATTTGACATTCCAATTACCCTGATTTTTAATTTTAAATTCTCTTTTAAGAATTTTTTCTGTTGTTGTAATTGCGCTAAAAAACGTTCGCCAACATTACCAACTCCAGTTACAAATAAGTTTAACTGCTTTGTTTTTTCTTCAAAAAACTGTTCGTGCAAAGTATTTAAAGCTTTTTTTGCATCATATTTATTGATAACAGCAGAGATGTTTTTTTCTGATGAACCTTGTGCAATTGCTCTCACATTCACATTATTTCTACCCAAAGCACTAAACATTTGTCCACTTAAACCTTGGTAGTTTTTCATGCTTTCGCCAACAACAGCAATAATTGCCAAATCGTTTTCGACAATAATTGGCTTTATTTTCTTTCGATCAATTTCTATACTGAAAGTTTCGTCTAAAAGATGTTGCGCTTTTTTAGCATCATTTTCATAAACCCCCACACAAATTGAATGTTCTGAAGAAGCTTGTGTTATAAAAACAACATTTATTTTTGCCATGGAAAGTGTTTCGAACAAACGTTTCGAAAAACCAGGAATTCCTATCATCCCTCCACCTTCTAAAGTTATCAAACTGATGTCTTCTATGTGCGAAATCCCTTTAACTTCATTGCCGTTTTTAGGATTTTTAGAAATCAACGTTCCAGCATTTTCTGGCTCAAAAGTATTTTTAATTCTAATTGGAATTTCTTTTCTTAAAGCTGGCTGAATGGTTGGTGGATACAAAACTTTTGCACCAAAATGAGACAGCTCCATAGCTTCTTCATAAGAAATTTCTGGAATTGCATACGCCTGTTTTACAACTCTTGGATTTGCTGTATACATTCCAGAAACGTCTGTCCAGATTTGTAGTTCATCAGCTTGTAAAGCAGCAGCATAAATTGCAGCAGTAAAATCAGATCCTCCTCTTCCTAATGTTGTGGTTTTTCCATCAATACTAGATGAAATAAAGCCACCTAAAAGTGTAACTTGATGTTTATTTTCATCAAAAAAAGAAGTAATATTTTTATTGGTGATTTTAAAATTTACTTGCGCATTCAAGTAATCATCATTAGTAATAATTAAATCGCAACTATTTTTATGGGTGGCATTTAATGTTTCTTTTGCAGCATTTGCGATGATGTAAGAAGATAGTCTTTCACCAAAACTACATACTTTCGCTAATGTTTTATCAGATAATTCTTGTAAAAGAAAAATACCTTCGTAAATAGAATTTAATCGCTGAAGCATAGAAGTAACTTCTTCAATAACTTCATTTTTATGGGTTTTAATTAAATCATCAATTGCTTGAAAATGAAGATTTTTAATAGTTTCTAAAATTTCTTTTGCAATTTTAATATCAACTAAAGCAGTGTTTGCACCTTCAATTAAATTGTTGGTGGTTTTACCAAATGCAGAAACCACAACTGCAATTTTATGTTCTTTGGATGTTTTAGCGACAATGCTTAAAACCTGTTTTATATTTTCTGAATTTGCGACTGATGAGCCTCCGAATTTTAATACTTTCATCTTTAAAATGATACTAATTAGTACTGTTTTATTATTTTGTTTCTCTTTAAAGAAACAATTATTAACCTAAATAATATGAATATTGTAGAACCCTTAAAGGGTAATTGTTGAAGTTGTTGTGCGAATAATTGTATTCATAGAAATACAAACTACAGGAGTAGTTTTTGAAGTATTTATATGGATTTTAGAAATTTTCACGTTGCTAAAATAGAAGTATTATTTATTTTGAGCAGTTGAGATGTGATTTATTTTGATAAATTCATCAATAAATATCATTTTCGTAAAATATCGATATAAATAAATGGAATACTTTAATTTTTGTGTGAACTATTTATCTTTTCTTTAATTATTAAAGCAATAGGTTTATTTTGGATTTTACTTTCTAACCAAGATAAAATATCCAAATATAAAAAAGCTCTTTTTTCATAAGGATGATCCTCAAACTTTTTTAATTTGGTGTGGATTTTTTTAAACTCATTTTTAATTTCATGAGGAAAAACATCACTCAAATCACGGATAGAAGTCAGGAATATTTTTTGAACTTCCTGTAAGTTTTCCATTTTTAAAAGGAACTTATAAGTATCTACAAACTGTCTTTCCAAATCGTAATCTAAACCACATTCGTAATGTGCTATTAAATTTAAAATTCTAGCAAAACACTGTAAATCTTCAGCAGATGTAAGGTTTTTAGACTTTATAATTTTTTGTAAATAAACGATACAAAGTTCATTTTTACCCATTCCAAAATACAAACAGGCAATTTTATAGTATAACATAACTATATAATGACTGTCTAATCTATTTTTGTAATCTTGAATTTTTTTGTTGATAATTGCCACTAAATATTCACCTTCAGAAAAAGTTGCTTCCATAAAATGCAAGTGAAGTTTGTTGGCGTATAAATGCTGAAAAATTAAAAGTTCTGTATTGGTGTTTAAAGGAATAATTTTTTGCTCAACTTCCTGTTCAAAATCTGCTAATTCCTTTTTAAAAGTTTTTGTTTTATGAACAAAGAAACAAGCTTCTAGCAAGTAGTTGATTCCTTTTAAATAAAATACTGGATGTTGTACAATATGCTTTTTATCCTCTTTAAATAAATCTACCCATTTTCTGGCATATTTGTAACTCTGAATAAAATCTTGGGTTAAAAAACTAAACCATAAATGAGATTTGTACAGCCATAATTTTTCTCTAAACCCAAAGTTTTCAAACTTGTATTTTGGTAATTTGCTGTAAAAATATTCATTAATAAATTCTAACTCTTCGTTATTTTTTACATATCCATTTTGCAATAAATGACTATATAATTGAAGTGATAAGTTAGAAAGTTTGCTTGCAGTTACGTTTTGCTGACTCAACATTTTTGCTTGCAAAGAAAGTTGGTCTGCTCTGTTGCTTAAACTTCGTGTAATGTATTGTGTTTCAATTACTTTTTCGAGTTCTACAATTTCGTAAGCAATGTTTTTTTCTTCATTTTCTAAGGCTAAATTTTTAGCTTTATCTAATAATTTTAAACTCTGTTTGTATAATCCTTTTTGATATAAAACTGTTGCAAAATCTAATTGTTCACGAATTTGAATTCTAATATTTTTATGAGCAGGATTTAAACGTAAACTAATTAAAATTTGTTTGTATAAATGTGCTTTTAAGTTCGATAATTGCTGTTTAGAGACAATGCCACTTTTAATAATTACCTTTTCATCATATACTTTTAACTTTTCTAAAAATTTAAAAAGAGAGAAAAATTTTGCATCAATATTACCTCCTAAACGTCCAACATATAAGTTGAATTGTCGTTTTTCAGACTTCGTTAAGGACTTAATTAATACAAAAAGAGCGTCATTTTGATTATTGGCTGATGTAACACTTTTACTCATAAGTTGTTTATAATGAAATACTTGTGATTTTATAACGGATATTAGAAATCGTACAGAATGGTAAAAATACCATTTATTTTAAACTCACTATTCTACATTTGAGTAAATATAAAGATAATCTTTACAAATTATGCAAGATAACAAAGTTCAAATTTTTGACACAACTTTAAGAGATGGAGAGCAAGTACCTGGTTGTAAATTAGATACTAAGCAAAAACTGGTAATTGCAGAACGATTAGATTTATTGGGAGTAAACGTAATTGAAGCTGGTTTTCCTGTTTCTAGTCCTGGAGACTTTACATCTGTATCAGAAATTGCTAAAATAGTAAAAAACGCAACTGTGTGTGGACTTACAAGAGCCGTAGAAAATGATATAAAAGTTGCAGCAGAAGCTTTAAAATTCGCAAAATATCCAAGAATTCATACAGGAATTGGAACAAGCGATTCTCATATAAAGTTTAAATTTAATTCAACAAGAGAACAAGTAATTGAAAGAGCTGTAAATGCTGTTAAATACTCAAAATCTTTTGTGGAAGATGTAGAATTTTATGCAGAAGATGCAGGTAGAACAGACAATGAATATTTAGCAAGAGTTTGTGAAGCAGTTATAAAAGCTGGTGCCACAGTTTTAAATATTCCTGATACAACTGGGTATTGTTTACCAGAAGAATATGGTGCAAAAATGAGATATTTACGTGAAAATGTAAAAGGTATCGAAAACGTAATCCTTTCCTGTCATTGTCATAATGATTTAGGAATGGCAACAGCAAATTCAATTGCTGGTGTTATAAATGGAGCTCGTCAAATTGAATGTACAATAAATGGAATTGGAGAACGTGCAGGAAATACAGCTTTAGAAGAAGTTGTTATGATTTTGAAACAACACCCATATTTAAATTTAGAAACATCTATCAACACAAAATTGTTATACGATACAAGTATTATGGTTCGTGAAAGTATGGGAATGCCTGTGCAACCAAACAAAGCAATTGTAGGTGCAAACGCATTTGCACACAGTTCAGGAATTCATCAAGATGGAGTTATAAAAAACAGAGAAACATACGAAATTATGGATCCTGAAGATGTTGGTGTTACAGAAAGCGCCATTGTTTTAACGGCTAGAAGTGGGAGAGCTGCTTTGGCTTATAGATCAAAAAAAATTGGGTACGAACTAACTAAAATTCAGTTAGATAAAGCCTACGCTTCTTTTTTAGAAACTGCAGATAAACAAAAGGAAGTTATAGACGAAGACATCCATTTGATAATGAAACAGATAAATGAAGTTTCAAGAATTGAAGTAGCTTAAAAAAGTCCCAATAAATGTTGCCTTACAGAAGTAATTTGACTATTATTGACGTGTTTAAAAACTAAGAATTTTCATTTATGAAATTTACAATCGCAGTAATTCCAGGAGATGGTATTGGCCCAGAAGTTGTAGCGCAAGCAAAAAAAGCGTTAAATGCAGTTGCAGAAGCTTACGATCATATTTTTTTATACAAAGAAGCTCAATTAGGTTCTTGTGCAATTGATGCTACAGGAGGTCCTTTGCCAAAAAAAACTATCGAAATTTGTAAAAAAGCAGATGCTATTTTATTTGGTGCAGTTGGCGATCCAAAATACGATAATGATCCATCAGCAAAAGTGCGTCCAGAACAAGGTTTGTTACAACTTCGTAAAGAGTTAGATTTATTTTGTGGAGTAAGACCTTTAAAGGCTTATAATAATTTAATTGCAAATTCTCCTTTAAAAAGAGAAATCATAAAAAATACCGATTTTATCATTTTCAGAGAATTAACTGGTGGAATTTACTTTGGTAAAAAAGAATTGAGTGAAGATATGCAATCAGCTTCAGATCTTTCTACCTATACTGTAGATGAAATTTCTAGAGTCGCACATTTGGCATTTCAAGCAGCCCAAAAAAGAAAGAAAAAAGTAACGTTAGTAGATAAAGCAAATGTTTTAGAAACTTCACGTTTGTGGAGAAAAACAGTTACTGAAATCGCAAAAGAATATAGTGATGTAAGTTTAGAGTATTTGTTTGTAGACAATGCTGCCATGAAAATGATTTTAAACCCAAAGCATTTTGATGTTATCTTAACAGAAAACCTTTTTGGAGATATGATTTCTGATGTTGCAAGCGCATTATGTGGTTCCATTGGCTTAATGGCTTCCTCATCAATAGGAAACGAAAACGGACTTTTTGAACCAATTCATGGTTCTTATAATCAAGCAGCTGGTAAGGATATTGCAAACCCATTAGCGTCAATTTTATCAGCAGGAATGTTGTTAAAATATTTAGGATTGCATGAAGAAGCAGATGCTATTGAAAGAGCTGTAGATAAATCTTTAGCTTTAGGAATTACAACACAAGATATCAAAAGAAAAATTCAAAGCTCAACATCTACCTCAAAAGTTGGCGATTTTATTGCAGATTACATCACAAATCAAGATGATAGCAATATGAATTTCAAAAATATTCACATGGGGCAAAGTACTATTATTTAAAAAAAAATTTTTTTGAAGCTATTTCCAGCTTTCAGCACTCGCTTTTTTTGCCTGAAAAAGGCAAAAAAGAGCTCAAACAAATGCTTCAATCTGGGCTAGACTATTTTGCCAACAATAATAAATTAATTAAAATGAGTTGTCTATTTAAATTAAAATCACAATATTTGAAGTATGAATAAACAAGTATTAAATATCATTTCTATTATTATTGTCATCGTAATTATTACGACATGATAGGAAAGTGATATTTATATTTTTTATAATAGAACCTTCCATTAAAATGGAAGGTTTTTTTTTGAATTTATTTCAGGTATTGAGTATCATATTAAATGGTATTTAAAACATTGAAAATCAGTTATATAATATGTTTTTTAAATACCTGAATTTAAAGATTCATGTTGCATTTTACGCAACAAAAACATAGAAATTTAATAATTTAGTCAAAGAATTGAATAAAACAGTAGATGGAATTAAATAAACACAGCAAAAGATTAACACAAGATGAATCACAGCCAGCATCACAAGCAATGTTGTATGCAGTAGGTTTGTCTGATGAAGATATGAGCAAAGCTCAAGTTGGTATTGCAAGTACAGGTTATGATGGGAATCCATGTAACATGCACTTAAACAATTTGGCTGCAGAAGTTAAAGTGGAAAGCAAAATTGCAGGATTAGTTGGTTTAGGGTTCAATACAATTGGAGTTTCAGACGGAATTTCTATGGGAACTTCTGGTATGAATTATTCATTAGCATCTAGAGATATTATTGCAGATTCTATAGAAACTGTAATGAACGCTCAAAGTTATGATGCATTGGTTTCTGTAGTTGGTTGTGACAAAAATATGCCAGGAGCAGTTATTGCAATGTTGCGTTTAAATCGTCCATCAATCATGATGTATGGAGGAACCATTGCATCAGGAAATTACAAAGGAAAAAAATTAAATATCGTTTCTGCTTTTGAGGCTTTAGGTCAAAAAATGGCTGGCGAAATTGAAGAAGACGAATATAGAGAAATTATAAAAAGAGCAATTCCAGGAGCAGGTGCTTGTGGAGGAATGTATACTGCAAACACAATGGCTTCTGCTATTGAATGTATGGGTTTTGCATTGCCTTACAACTCGTCAATTCCTGCAGAAAATCCTAATAAATTATCGGAAGCAGAAAGAACAGCTTTGGCAATTAAAAATTTATTAGAATTAGATTTAAAACCTTTAGATATCATTTCTAAAAAATCATTAGAAAATGCAATCGCAATTGTAAATGCTTTAGGAGGTTCTACAAATGCTGTGTTACACTTTTTAGCGATTGCACATGCTGCAGATATCGAATTTACATTAGCAGATTTTCAAAAAGTTTCAGACAGAACCCCATTAATTGCAGATTTAAAACCATCTGGAAAATATTTAATGGAAGATGTGCATGGAGTTGGTGGTACACCTGCAATTATGAAATATTTATTGCAAGAAGGTTATTTACATGGAGATTGTATGACTGTTACTGGTAAAACATTATCAGAAAATTTAGCAGATGTAAAAGCCATGGAGTTTGATGAGCAAGATGTTATTTATCCAAAAGATAAAGCATTAAAATCGTCAGGAAATATTCAAATTATTTATGGAAACCTTGCAGAAGAAGGAGCAGTTGCAAAAATTTCTGGAAACGAAGGGTTGCTTTTTGAAGGAAAAGCTGTGGTTTATGATGGAGAACAAGCTGCAAATACAGGTATTTCAAATGGAGAAGTTTCTAGAGGAGATGTAGTCGTCATTAGATATGTTGGGCCAAAAGGTGGTCCAGGAATGCCAGAAATGTTAAAACCAACTTCGTTAATTATGGGAGCAGGTTTAGGCAAATCTGTTGCTTTAATTACAGATGGTCGTTTTTCTGGAGGAACGCATGGTTTTGTAGTGGGTCATATTACACCAGAAGCACAATCTGGAGGAACCATTGGAATTTTACAAACAGGAGATAAAATTAGAATTAGTGCAGAAGACAATTCAATAAACGTTTTACTTTCTGATGAAGAAATTGCAGAAAGAAAATCGAAATGGGTTGCACCAGCTTTAAAACATACAAAAGGAATTTTATACAAATACGCAAAAACAGTGGCATCAGCATCTAAAGGGTGTGTTACTGATTTGTAGACTAAATTTGAACCAAGAAACAAGATTTAAAGGAGACAAGACTTCCTGCAAGGTTTCAAAAACCTTGTAGGTATTTAAAATAGACAATTAAATTCTTTTATCAGAATATAAAAAGAAAAATATGGAAACTCAAACCATAACAAACACAGAAACTGCTAAAAAAGTTACAGAAAGAATTTCTGGTAGCGAAGCAATTGTTAGATGCTTAATTGCAGAAGATGTAAAGATAATTTACGGTTATCCAGGAGGCGCAATTATGCCTGTTTATGATGAATTGTATAAATATCAAGATAAAATTCATCATGTTTTAACAAGACACGAACAAGGTGCAACACATTCTGCACAAGGTTTTGCTAGAATTTCTGGTAAAGTTGGAGTTGCAATAGCAACTTCTGGTCCAGGAGCTACCAATTTAATTACTGGAATTGCAGATGCACAAATAGATTCCACTCCAATGGTTTGTATTACTGGTCAGGTACCTTCTCATTTATTAGGAAGTGATGCTTTTCAAGAAACCGATATTGTTGGTATTTCTACACCAGTAACAAAATGGAACTGTCAAGTTACAAAAGCAGCAGATATTCCTGCAGCTTTAGCAAAAGCCTTTTACATAGCAAAAAGTGGAAGACCAGGTCCTGTTTTAGTAGATATTACAAAAGATGCGCAGTTTGAGGAATTTGATTTTGTATATGAAAAGTGTACGAAAGTTAGAAGTTATTTTCCGATTCCAAAAACAGTAGAAGGTACTTTAGAGGCTGCTGCAAAAATTATCAATGAAGCAAAAAAACCATTTATAGTTTGGGGACAAGGAGTTGTTTTAAGTGAAGCAGAAAAAGAACTAATTGCAGTTGTTGAAAAAGCAGGAATTCCTGCAGCTTGGACAATTTTAGGGGCTTCTGCAATACCAACTTCTCATCCATTAAATGTAGGGATGTTAGGAATGCATGGAAATTATGCTCCTAATAAATTAACCAACGAATGTGATGTTTTAATTGCGATTGGAATGCGTTTTGACGATAGAGTTACTGGAGATTTGAGTAAATATGCAAAACAAGCAAAAGTTATTCATTTTGAAATTGATCCTGCAGAAGTAGATAAAAATGTAAAAACAGATGTTGCAGTTTTGGGTGATGCAAAAGCAACTTTAGGAGCTCTTTTGCCATTATTAAATGCAAATTCTCACACAGAATGGCATCAAGAATTTAAGGATTTATATGAAATTGAATATAACAAAGTAATTAAGAATGATATTCATCCAACCAAAGAAGGGTTAACGATGGGTGAAGTAATTCACCAGATTAATGTTCAAAGTAAAGGTGAAGCTGCTATAGTAACAGATGTTGGTCAGCATCAAATGATTGCTTGTAGATATGCAGAGTTTAACAAAACTAAAAGTAATATTACTTCTGGTGGCTTAGGAACTATGGGTTTTGGTTTGCCAGCAGCAATTGGTGCAAAAATGGCAGCTCCAGAACGTGAAGTCGTTTCTATTTCTGGTGATGGAGGTTATCAAATGACTATTCAAGAATTAGGAACTATTTTCCAGCAGAAAGCAGCTGTAAAAATCGTGGTTTTAAATAACGAGTTTTTAGGAATGGTTCGTCAATGGCAACAGTTATTTTTCGACAAACGTTATGCATCTACAGAAATGGTAAATCCAAATTTTGTGGCAATTGCAGAAGGCTATTACATCAAAGCAAAAAAAGTTACAAAACGAGAAGAATTAGCAGATGCTGTTAAAGAAATGATGGAAAGTAAAGAAGCTTACTTTTTAGAAGTTTGTGTAGAAAAAGAAGGCAATGTTTTTCCAATGGTTCCTTCTGGAGCAAGTGTTTCAGATATAAGATTAGAGTAGAAAAAAATCAAGATAAGAGCGCAAAGAGTAAAGAACAAAGAGAAGAAGTTAGTAGATTAAAGACGTTTCAAGTCTATTTTCTATTATCTATTTTCTAAAATCTTTTTAAAAGAATGAATACAGAAAAACAATTATATACAATATCAGTTTATACTGAAAACAACATAGGATTGTTGAATAGAATTTCAGCAATTTTTCAGAGAAGACATATTAATATCGAAAGTTTAAATATTTCTCCTTCAGAAATTGATAATGTATCACGATTTACGATTGTTGTAAATATGACAGAAGTAAATGTGAAAAAAATTATTGGACAAATAGAAAAGCAGGTAGAAGTAATCAAAGCCTATTATCATGTACTTGATGAAATTATTTATCAAATATCTGGTTTGTTTAAAATTAAGTCTGAATTGTTGTTTGAAGAACCTCAAATTCAGAATATCATTAAAAAAAGTCACGCAAGAATTGTTACTGTAAATACAGCGTTTTTTGTGTTGGAAAAATCAGGAAGAAAAGAAGAAATTGCTGAATTGCACAAAGAGCTAAGTGTTTTCGGAATTATGCAATACACACGTTCTGGATTAATTGCAGTTACTAAAGATGAAATGAAAATATCATCATTATTAGAATTATATAACCATTAGAAATAGATAAAAGAGTATAAAATAAAGAGAAAAGAATAAAGATACCTTTGTATACTTCTATTTTCATTCTTCTATATTTCAATCAAAAATTAAAAATAAAAAAATGTCAAATTATTTCAACACATTAACATTAAGAGAAAAATTAGAACAATTAGGAAAATGTAGATTTATGGACGCTTCAGAATTTGAAGACGGAATAAATGCATTAAAAGGGAAGAAAATTGTTATTGTGGGTTGTGGAGCACAAGGATTAAACCAAGGTTTAAACATGAGAGATTCTGGTTTAGAGATTTCTTATGCTTTGCGTCAAGCAGCAATCGATCAAAAAAGAGATTCTTTTAAAAATGCAAGTTCTAACGGTTTTACAGTTGGTACTTATGAAGAATTGTTGCCAACTGCAGATTTGGTGATCAATCTAACTCCAGATAAACAACATACAAATGTTGTAAAAACTGTAATGCCTTTAATGAAAAAAGGAGCAACATTATCGTATTCTCATGGTTTTAATATTGTGGAAGAAGGCATGCAAATTCGTGAAGATTTGACTGTAATTATGGTCGCACCAAAGTGTCCTGGTTCAGAAGTTCGTGAAGAGTATAAAAGAGGATTTGGAGTACCAACTTTAATTGCTGTGCATCCAGAAAACGATCCAGAAAACAAAGGTTGGGACCAAGCAAAAGCGTATGCAGTTGCAACAGGAGGTCATAAAGCAGGTGTTTTAGCATCTTCTTTTGTGGCAGAAGTAAAGTCTGATTTAATGGGTGAACAAACTATTTTATGTGGTTTGTTGCAAACAGGTGCAATTTTATCTTTTGATAAAATGGTTGCAGAAGGAATTGATGCTGGTTATGCAGCAAAATTAATTCAATATGGTTGGGAAACTACTACTGAAGCTTTAAAACATGGAGGAATCACAAACATGATGGACAGATTGTCTAATCCTGCAAAAGTGGAAGCATTCAGATTATCAGAAGAATTAAAAGAAATTATGCGTCCATTGTTTCAAAAACATATGGATGATATTATGACTGGTCATTTCTCTAAAACAATGATGGAAGACTGGGCAAATGACGATAAAAACTTATTAACTTGGAGAGAAGCAACAGGAAATACTGCTTTTGAAAAACAAGAAGTTACGAGTCAAGAAATTTCTGAACAAGAATATTTTGATCATGGAACTTTGTTAGTTGCTTTTGTAAGAGCTGGTGTAGAATTGGCTTTTGAAGCAATGACAGAATCTGGAATTATAGATGCTTCTGCATACTATGAATCTTTACATGAAACACCTTTAATTGCAAATACCATTGCTCGTAAAAAATTATACGAAATGAATCGTGTAATTTCTGATACAGCAGAATATGGTTGTTATTTATTTGATCATGCTTGTAAGCCTTTATTAACTGATTTTATGAAAACAGTTTCTACAAATGTAATTGGTCAAAAATTTTCAGATTCTAATGATGTTGATAATCAAGAATTGATTAGAATTAATGCGATTATTAGAAATCATCCTGTAGAAAAAGTAGGCGCAAAATTAAGAGCTTCAATGACAGCAATGAAAGTTATAAAATCTGCTTAAATAAATACCACCCAATTTTTATAATAAACCTGTCAAACTGCTAAATTTTGACAGGTTTCTTTTTTACATTTGAATGATGCAAACACAACCAATTTATTTCCCAAGTTTAGAAACTATAAAGCAAGCTGCCAAGAATTTAGAAGGTGTTGCTTACAAAACTCCACTAAATAAAAACAGTAATCTTTCTAAACAATTTGATGCTAACATTTTGTTTAAAAGAGAGGATTTGCAAGTTGTTCGTTCGTATAAAATTAGAGGAGCCTATAATAAAATGTCTTCTTTAACTTCGGATGAAAAACAACGAGGTATTGTGTGTGCAAGTGCTGGGAATCATGCACAAGGTGTTGCTTTATCTTGTAAATTATTGCAGATAAAAGGAACAATTTTTATGCCTTCACCAACTCCAAATCAAAAAATAAACCAAGTAAAAATGTTTGGTGAAGATTTTATTGATGTAATAATTCAAGGTGATACTTTTGATGATGCTTACAATGCATCAATATTAGAGTGCGATTTAAAAAACAAAATATTTATTCATCCTTTTAATGATAAAAAAGTAATTGAAGGGCAAGCAACTGTTGGTTTAGAAATATTGGATCAAACTAGCGAAAAAATAGATTACGTTTTTGTTCCTATTGGAGGAGGAGGATTATCAGCAGGATTGTCATCCGTTTTTAAATATTTATCACCAGAAACAAAAATTATTGGAGTTGAGCCAGAAGGAGCACCTTCTATGCTAACATCTTTCAAAAATAAAAAGAACACAAGTTTAAATACTATAGATTCCTTTGTAGATGGAGCTGCAGTAAAAAAAGTAGGCGATTTAAATTTTGCTATTTGCCAGCAAAACTTAACGAAAGTAATTACAGTTCCTGAAGGTAAAATTTGCCAAACAATTTTAGATTTATATAATAAAGATGCCATTGTTGTAGAACCTGCAGGCGCTTTAAGTATTGCTGCTTTAGATTTTTTTGAGGATGAAATAAAAGGAAAAAACGTAGTTTGTATTGTGAGTGGAAGTAATAATGACATTACTAGAACTGCAGAAATTAAAGAACGTGCCTTATTATATGCAAACTTAAAACACTACTTTATAATTAAATTTCCACAAAGGGCAGGAGCTTTAAAAGAATTTGTTGCAGAAATTTTAGGTCCAAATGATGATATTACACATTTTGAATATACCAAAAAAAGTAACAGAGTAAATGGTTCTGCAGTTGTTGGTTTGGAGTTAAAATCATCTGCAGATTTAGATCCTTTAATTATTAAAATGAAGGAAAGAAACTTTTTTGGTGTCTATTTAAATGATAAACCAGAACTGTTTGATTTTTTAGTTTAGTTAAAATTTATAATGATATATGATTTTATATATATCTTTATCAAATGTTTAACTAAATAATTCGCCAAATGAAAAAACTAAAATTTAATTTATTTTCAGTAGTTGCCTTGTTTCTATTTTTAGGATTTAATTCTTGTAAAGAGGAAGTTAAAGAGGATAAACTTTCTGTAGAGTTTGAAAAATATGAATTAGAAAACGGCTTGCAAGTTGTTTTACATCAAGATAAATCAGACCCAATTGTGTCTGTAGCAATTCAATATGGAGTGGGTTCCAATAGAGAGAAAACTGGTAGAACTGGTTTTGCACACTTGTTTGAACACATGTTGTTTCAAGAATCAGAAAATGTTCCTCAAGATCAATTTTTTAAAACAATTCAAGATTTAGGAGGAACTTTAAATGGTGGAACTTGGAAAGATGGAACTATTTATTACGAAGTTGTTCCCAAAAATGCCTTAGAAACTGTAATGTGGTTAGAAAGCGATAGAATGGGTTTTTTAATCAATACAGTTACAGAATCTGCTTTTTATAATCAGCAAGAAGTTGTTCAGAATGAAAAAAGACAACGAGTAGATAATAATCCTTATGGACATACAAGTTGGGTTTTAGACAAAGCAATTTATCCAGAAGATCATCCTTATAACTGGCAAGTTATTGGTGAATTAGTAGATTTACAAAATGCTACTGTAGAAGATGTTAAAGAATTTTATGACAAATATTATGGACCAAACAATGCAACTTTAGTACTTGCAGGAGATTTTGAAAAGGAAGATGCAAAAGCATTGATTGAAAAATATTTTGGTGAAATTAAAAAGCGTCAAGAAGTTGCGCCTTTAGAACCTCAAAGAGTTACATTATCTGAAACGAAAAGATTTTATCACGAAGATAATTTTGCAAGAGCGCCACAATTACATATGGTTTGGCCAACTTTAGAGCAATATACAGAAGATGCATATGCACTAGATTTTTTAGCACAATTATTATCAGATGGCAAAAAAGCGCCAATGTATAAAGTATTGGTAAAAGAAAAAGAATTGACTTCTAGGGTTTCTTCTTATAATAATTCGCAAGAATTGGCTGGAGAATTTCATGTAGTTGTTACTGCAAATTCTGGTAAAAATTTAGCAGAGGTAGAAACTGCGATTATGGAATCTTTTCAAAAATTTGAAGAAGAAGGCGTTTCAGAAAAAGATGTAGAACGTATCAAGGCAAGTTTAGAAACTGGTTTTTACAATTCAATTAGTAGTGTTTTAGGAAAATCTTTTCAGTTAGCTAGGTATAACGTATTTACTGGAGATCCTGCTTTTATTACTCAAGATATAGAGAATATTAAAAAAGTTACAAAAGATGATATTATGCGTGTTTACAATACGTATTTAAAGGATAAACCTTATGTAATTACAAGTTTTGTTCCTAAAGGAAGTTTAGATTTAATTGCTGAAAATTCTACGAAAGCAAATATTGTAGAAGAAGAAATTAAAGAAAATGTAGCTGTTAAAATTGAAGAAAGTAATGATGAAGTTGTAAAAACAGCATCTAATTTTGATAGATCTAAAGCTCCAGAAATGGGCGAATCTCCAAAATTAAATATTCCAGAATCTTGGGCTGTTACTTTAAATAACGACATGAAAGTTTTAGGAATTGAGCAAACAGAATTGCCAATTGTTAACTTTAGTATTGTTTTAGATGGTGGTCATTTATTAGATGATATCAATAAAAATGGGGTTGCAAACTTGATGACAGATATTTTAATGGAAGGAACTGCCACTAAAACTCCAGAGCAATTAGAAGAGGAAATTGAGTTATTAGGAGCTTCAATTAGAATGTTTACTGGTGATGAAGCAATTACAATTAGCGGAAATACCTTGGTACGTAATTTTGATGCAACTATGAAATTGGTTGAAGAAATTTTACTAAATCCAAGATGGGATGAAGAAGAATTAGCGAGAATTAAGACAAGTACAATTAATGGTATAAATCGTTCTTCTGCAAATCCGAATGTGGTTGCTAATAATATTTCTAACAAAATTTTATATGGTAAAGATCATATTTTTGCATATCCTGCAAGTGGAACTGTAGAATCTGTAGAATCGATTACAATGCAAGATTTAAAAGATTTTTATGCGAAGAATTTTTCGCCATCAGTTGCAAAATTTCACATTGTTGGTAATATTAAAAAAGATAAAGTTGTTGATGTTTTAGCAAGTTTAGAGAAAAATTGGAAAAGCAAAGAAGTAACAATTCCTACATATACAATTCCTACAGAAAGAGATAAATCGTCTTTATATTTTGTAGATATTCCAGATTCTAAACAATCTGTAATTAATATTGGGTATTTATCTATGGCAAAAACAGATCCAGATTATTTTCCTGCAACTGTTATGAATTATAAGTTAGGTGGTTCTTTTTCTGGAAATGTAAATTTAATTTTAAGGGAAGAAAAAGGATATACTTATGGAGCAAGAACAGGTTTTAGCGGTTCTAAAATTCCTGGAACTTTCTCTGCATCATCAAGTGTAAGAACAAACACAACTGCAGAATCTGTAGATATTTTTAAAGAACAAATCGAGAAATATAAAGAAGGAATTTCTGAAGAAGATTTACAATTCACTAAAAACGCGTTGATAAAATCGAATGCAAGACGTTTTGAATCTCAATTTGCACTTTTAGGAATGTTACAAGACATCAGTAATTATGATATGTCAAAAAGTTACATCGCAGATGAAGAAAAAATTGTGAGAGAAATGACTTTAGAACGTCATAGAGAATTGGCAGACAAATATTTAGATGCTAAAAAAATGGGTTATTTAGTAGTTGGTGATGCAGCTACCCAGTTTGAAAAATTAAAAGAATTAGGTTTTGATGAGGTAATTTTGATGGATAAAGATGGAAACGAAATTAAAACTGAAAAAGTAAAATTATAGAATTTTTTAATTTGATGAATTTTGCTTTCGAGCTTAATGATATAAAGAACAAGTTTTTAAAAAGTGCGATTTACGTCGCGCTTTTTTTATTTTAAAAAGTTAATAACAAAGACATCTATTTTCCGTAAATTTATGGTCTATAATTTAATCAATTTATCAATGGAAATTCCAAACGAATTTAAAATCACGTCACTTGTAAATCAAAATACTTATTTGGTTGGTGGCGAATTAAAAGAATGGAAAGGTGAAAATGCTGAAGTATATTCTACAATTTCATCAACTAAAGAATACAAACCAACCTTATTAGGTTCTGTGCCAAATTTATCTGAAAATGAAGCAATAGAAGCTTTAAATGCAGCTGTAAAGGCCTATGATAGAGGACAAGGTTTATGGCCAACTATGAAGGTAGAGGGCAGAATTGCAGCTATGGAAAAGTTTGTAATTCAGATGAAAACCAAAAGAGAAGAAATTGTAAAATTATTAATGTGGGAAATTGGTAAAACTTTATCAGACTCACAAAAAGAATTCGACAGAACTGTAGAATATATTTACGATACCATTGAAGATTACAAGCAAATGGATAGAGATTCTGCCAAGTTTGAAAAAAACAGCGGAGTTCATGCACATATTAGAAGAGGACCTTTAGGCGTAGTTTTATGTTTAGGTCCTTATAATTATCCTTTAAATGAAACTTTTGCATTGTTAATTCCTGCTATAATTATGGGGAATACAACTGTTTTTAAACCTGCAAAACACGGAGTTTTATTATTATCGCCTTTATTAGAAGCTTTTCAATCTAGTTTTCCAGCAGGCGTTGTAAATATTATTTACGGAAGAGGAAGAACATTGGCAACACCAATCATGAAAACTGGTTTGGTTGATGTTTTAGCATTAATAGGAAATAGCAAATCTGCAAATGCGATTCAGGCAAATCATCCACAGAAAAATAGATTGCGTTTGGTGTTAGGGTTAGAAGCTAAAAACCCAGGAATTGTATTGCCAGATGCAGATTTAGATTTGGCAATTGAAGAATGTATTTCTGGAGCAACTTCTTTTAACGGACAAAGATGTACAGCATTAAAAATATTATATGTTCACGAACATATTGTAGATGAGTTTAACAAACGTTTTGCAGCAAAAGTAGATGGGTTAAAATTTGGAAATCCTTGGGAAGAAGGAGTGAAATTAACACCTTTACCAGAACCAGGTAAGCCAGCATATATTCAAGAATTAATTGATGATGCTGTTGAAAAAGGCGCAAAAATCATCAATAAAAAAGGAGGAGAAACTACTGAAAATTATATTTTTCCAGCAGTATTATATCCTGTTTCTAAAGATTCTAGAGTTTTTGAAGAAGAGCAATTTGGACCAGTTACTCCAATTGTTTCGTTTAAAAATATTCAAGAACCTTTAGATGATATGGCTGCATCAAATTACGGACAACAAGTAAGTGTTTTTGGGAGTGAAGTAAAAACTTTAGCGCCTTTAATTGATACTTTAGTGAATTTGGTTTGTAGAGTAAACTTAAATAGTGCTGCACAAAGAGGGCCAGATGTGTATCCATTTACTGGAAGAAAAGATTCTGCAGTAGCAACATTAAGTGTTCATGATGCTTTGCGTTCTTTTTCAATAAGAACCTTTGTAGCAGCTAAAGATACTCCTTACAATAATGCTATTTTGCAAGAGTTATTAGATAAAAAGGCATCTAATTTTATAAGTACAGATTATATTTTGTAAGCATAAAAATTTAATTATTATAACAATATTTCCTGCAGGGTTTTGGTGCTGAACATGTTTTAGTATCTTAAATCTTGTAGGATTTTTTAGTTTCAGAAAATGAAATCAACAATATGAATACGCTTTTCCTATAACTATTGAAGATAATGTTTGATTAGGTACAAATGTGGTAATTAATCCAAACGTTACCATTGGTAAAAATTCGGTAATAGGTTCAGGAAGTGTTGTTACAAAAAATATACCACCAAATTCTGTTTCAGTTGGCAATTCTTGTAAGGTAATAAAACAAATTACGGATGAAGATAAAGCGTTTTATTGTAAAGATTTAAAGCTGTAGAATTATTTTCCTAAAGGGATTACAATTAGTCCAGAAAATTTTTCAGAGAAATTTATCACTGCTTTATCTGCTTCTAATTTTGTTTTATAATTACCCACTTGAACTTTCCAATAGGGTTGGTCATAATCAAGTTTTGTGTAGACGTTTGGGAAATTAATTTTGAATTTACTTTCTATACTTCTAGCTTTAGTTTCATCTCCATAATAGATTTGTATTCGATAACCATAGCCATATTGCTTGTTGAAAGATCTTTTTTTGTCGATTAAGTTTTTAACTTCGTTACTTGTATTTGTTTTATTTTGAGAGTATAAGCTATTAGTTCCTAATAGAATAGCAAATAAAATAAAGCTTAAAAATGTCTTCTGTTTCATATGAAAATATTTGTACAAAAGTAACGTCTATAAATAGAATATATTGATAAAATATGTTATTTAGAATTATTATAAATTGATATTTATCATTCAGTTCCTTTTCCAAAATTTAGTAATATATAGTACTTTTGCCTGACTGTTCAAAAAGCGTTTTTTGAGCTATTTTATACACGATACTAAAAATAGTTTGTAAATATGAAAAGTGTAGCATTATGCAGCCAACTAAAAAAGACTCTTTATAAGGGTTTTGTAATGGTGCTGTTTTTTACAATAAGCTTATCTTCCTATTCCCAAGATGTTGATGCAGCTCGTCAAAGTGAAGGTCGAAAATTGTATAAATCTCTTTGTGCTTCATGTCACAAATTAGATAGAAAATTAGTTGGACCAGCTTTAGGGAAAGTAGAAGAAAGAAGAGAAAATGAGTGGTTATTGGCTTGGATTAAGAATAATGCAGAGTTAAGAGCTTCTGGAGATAGAGATGCAATTGGTATTTATGAAGAATACAATGGTGCTGTAATGTCTTCTTTTCCTCAATTGAGTGATAATCAGATAAATGATATTTTATATTACACTACTGTTGGTGATCCAGTTAAAACTCCAGTTGTTGGAATTAACGGAACTGAAAGTGGTGGAGGTGCTCAAGGAAGTTCTCCTCAATGGATTATTTATCTTTTAGCAGGTGCAATAGTTGTTGCCTTTTTAATGATTGCTAGTTTGTTAAAACAAGTAAACGAATTAAAAGGAAATACTTCTCCAGAATCTAAGTCTAATTTAAAAAGAGATTTACATGAACTTTGGGAAGGTATTAAAGGAAATACTTTTTTACATGTTGTGTCTACTATTTTTGTTTTGTTAATGGGTGCTTATATCGTTTTTGGAACTTTATTTAAAGTTGGTGTTAATGAAGGATATATGCCTTTGCAGCCAATCGCCTTTTCTCATAAAATTCATGCTGGAGAAAATAAAATTGAATGTCAATATTGTCATTCATCTGCAAAACATAGTAAGCATTCAGGGATTCCATCTGTAAATGTATGTATGAACTGTCACATGAATATTGCTGAAGTTGCAGAAGGAACTGAGGTAGAATGGGATGGAGTTACTTATGGTAAGGCTGAGTTAGATAAAGAGATTGCTAAAATTTACGAAGCTTCAGGTTGGGATCCAGAAGCATTAGAATATACAGGGGAAGAAAAGCCAATTAAATGGGTAAGAATTCACAACCTGCCAGATTTTGCATATTTTAATCATTCTCAACACGTAACTGTTGGTGGTGTAGCATGTCAAAAATGTCATGGTCCTGTAGAAGAGTTTGATGAAATGCGTCAATTTTCACCTTTAACAATGGGTTGGTGTATTAATTGTCATAGAGAAACAGATGTGAATTTAAGAGATAATGGATATTATGAAAAAATTCATAAAGAATTAGCTCAGAAATATGGTGTTGAACAAGTTACAATTGCGCAACTTGGTGGTTTAGAGTGTGGTAAATGTCACTATTAATTAAAGAAGAAAGATAGTTTTGTTTTAGTGCAGATTAAAACTAACAACTAACAACTAATAACAATAAAGTAAATGGCTTCAAACAAAAAATACTGGAAAAGTGTTGAGGAACTAAAAGATAGTTCTATTGTTGAAACGTTAAGTAAAAATGAGTTTGTGGAAGCAATTCCTACAGATACGTTTTTAGGTGATAAAGAAACATTAGAGAAATCATCTACCTCACGTAGAGATTTCTTGAAATATGTTGGCTTTACTACTGCTGCAGCTTCTTTGGCTGCCTGTGAAGGACCCGTAAGGAAGTCTATTCCTTATGTAGTAAAACCAAATGATATTATTGCTGGTGTTGCAGATTGGTACGCAACTTCTATGGCAGATGGTTACGATTTTGCAAATGTTTTAGTAAAAACAAGAGAAGGTCGTCCAATTCAAATCATGCCAAATAAAGAGGCTAATGGAACTACAAGTGCAAGAGTTCAGGCAGCTGTTTTGTCTTTATATGATGAAAAATTACGTTTAAAAAATCCAACGAAAGCTGGAGAATCAATTTCTTGGAGTGATGCTGATAAAGAAATTGGAGCAAAATTAAATTCTCTAAATGCAGCTGGTAAACCTGTTGTTTTATTAACAGGAACATTGGCAAGTCCTTCAACAAGTAAGATTGTTGAAGAATTTATTGCTGCTTATCCAAATACAAAACATGTAGTTTATGATGCAGTTTCAGAATCTGGTGCTGCAGATGCAATGATGGCTATGTATGGTAAACGTGTTTTACCTAAATATCATTTAAATAAAGCAAAAACAATTGTTTCTTTTGGTGCAGACTTTTTGGGAGATTTCCATGGAGGATTTGAAAAAGCATATATAGATGGTAGACAGCCAAAAACTGGAAAAATGTCTTACCATGTTCAGTTTGAAAGCAATATGTCTTTAACTGGTGCAAATGCTGATAAAAGAGTGGTTTTAAAACCTTCTGATCAAGTTTTTGCATTATTAAATTTATACGCTGCTATTACTGGTTCAAGTGTTTCTTCTAAAGCAACTCCAGTTGATGCAGAAGTTATGAGAATGGCAAATGAACTTAAGAAAGCAGGTTCAAAAGGTGTTGTTTTAACAGGTATAAATGATGTAAATGCACAACTAATTACATTAGCAATTAACAAAGCATTAAATAGTGAAATAGTTGATACAACAAATACATTAAACATCCGCCAAGGAAATGATGCAGAAGTTGCTCAATTAATTTCAGATATGAAAGCTGGTAAAGTTGGAGGATTAATTTCTTACAATGTAAACCCTGCTTATAGTTTATCAAATGTTGCTGATTTTACTGAAGGTTTAAATAAAGTAGATTTAAAAGTTGCTTTATCAACAGAAAACAGTGAAACAGTTGATGCAATGGAATATGCATTGCCAACAGCACACTTTTTAGAAGCTTGGGGAGATACTCAATTCGATTCTGAAACGTATGGTTTAATGCAACCAACTATTCAGCCATTATTTGATACACGTCAAGTTCAAGATGTTTTATTAAAATGGTCTGGAAGTTCAACTAATTATTACGATTATTTAAAAAACTTCGCAACTTCAACTGTTTTAGGTGGAAGTTCTTGGAATACTGCTTTACATAATGGTTACTTTAAAAGAGAAGTTGTAAGTAATGCATCTATTTTAAATAATGAAACTGAAGTTGTTTTTGAAAGCACAGTTTCTTTATCAAATGCTGCAAATACACTTTCAAGTGAAGCTAAAAAAGCATCAGGGTTTGAATTAAATTTATATACAAAAACTGGTTTAGGAGATGGTAAACAAGCGAACAATCCTTGGTTACAAGAATTTCCTGATCCAATTACCAGAACATCTTGGGATAATTACTTAACAATGTCTATGGCTGATGCCAAAGAGTTAGGTTTTTCAAATCCTATAAGAGATAATGGTGCTATTGATGGAGATTATGCAATGGTTTCTGTTAATGGGGAAGAAGTTACTGTTCCAGTTATGGTACAACCAGGACAAGCTAAAGGCTCTGTAGGTTTATCATTAGGTTTTGGTAGAACTTTTGGATTAAAAGAAGAAATGCAAGTTGGTGTTAATGCATACCCTTTATATAAAGGAAGTAATAACATTCAGTACAATGTAAAAGTTAAAAAAGTATCTGGTTCTCATAAGTTTGCTTGTACACAAGTACAAAAAACAATTGCAGGTCGTCACGATATTTTAAAAGTAGCATCTCTTAAAGATTATAATAATGTTGATCCAAAAGATCATCATCATGGTTGGAATAAACCAGCTTACGTTTCTTACGATCATCAAGAAGTAGAAGCAAACACAATTGATATTTGGGATGAACACAACAGAGAATTAGGTCATCACTTTAACTTATCTATAGATTTAACATCTTGTACAGGTTGTGGAGCTTGTGTTGTTGCATGTCATGCAGAAAACAACGTTCCAGTTGTTGGTAAAAATGAAGTTAGAATTGGTAGAGATATGCACTGGTTGCGTATTGATAGATATTATTCTTCTGAAGTAGAAACTAGAGAAGATGCTAAAGAATTAGGTTTAGGTATAGCTGAAACATATGAAGGTTTAGAAACTGAAGCAGAAAACCCTGAAGTTACTTTTCAACCAATGATGTGTCAGCACTGTAATCATGCTCCTTGTGAGACTGTTTGTCCTGTTGCTGCAACAACTCATGGTCGTCAAGGACAAAACCAAATGACTTATAACAGATGTGTTGGTACTAGATATTGTGCAAACAACTGTCCATATAGAGTTCGTAGATTCAACTGGTTTGAATATGCAAACAACAATGAGTTCGATTTCAATATGAATAACGAATATGGAAAAATGGTATTGAATCCAGATGTTGTTGTTCGTGGAAGAGGAGTTATGGAAAAATGTTCTATGTGTATTCAAATGACACAAGCAACAATTTTAAAAGCGAAAAAAGAAGGTAGAGCAGTAAATACAGATGAGTTTGAAACAGCATGTTCATCAGCATGTACTACTGGAGCATTAGTTTTTGGTGATGTTAATAATAAAGAAGATCAAGTAGCTGCTTTAGCAGAAGATAAAAGAGCTTATAACGTATTAGATTACTTACAAACAAAACCTAATGTAATCTATCAAGTTAAAATAAGAAATACAAACGAAGCGTAATTAAATTTAAGGTATAAAATATGTCTCATTACGAAGCACCCATAAGGGAACCTTTAGTATTAGGTGATAAAACTTATCACGATATTACCGAAGACATTGCGAAACCTATTGAAGGGAAAGCAAATAAGAATTGGTACATCGCATTTTATATTTCTTTGGCAGCAATGCTATGGGGATTTGGATGTATCTTTTACACTGTAGGAACAGGTATTGGAGTTTGGGGATTGAACAAGAACATTGGTTGGGCTTGGGATATTACTAACTTTGTTTGGTGGGTAGGTATTGGTCATGCAGGAACATTAATTTCTGCAGTACTTTTATTATTCCGTCAAAAATGGAGAATGGCCATAAACCGTTCTGCAGAAGCAATGACAATTTTTGCCGTTTTTCAAGCAGGATTATTCCCAATTATTCACATGGGTCGTCCTTGGAATGCGTTTTGGGTTTTACCACTTCCGAATCAATTTGGTTCTTTATGGGTAAACTTTAACTCACCATTATTATGGGATGTATTTGCAATCTCAACATATTTATCTGTTTCGTTAGTTTTCTGGTGGACAGGTTTATTACCAGATTTTGCAATGATTCGTGATAGAGCTGTAAAGCCTTTTCAAAAGAAAATATATGCTTTATTAAGTTTCGGTTGGTCAGGTAGAGCAAAAGACTGGCAACGTTTTGAAGAAGTATCATTGGTCTTAGCAGGTTTAGCAACACCACTTGTACTTTCTGTACATACAATTGTATCAATGGATTTTGCTACATCAATCAATCCAGGTTGGCACTCAACAATATTTCCACCTTACTTTGTTGCAGGAGCAATTTTCTCTGGTTTTGCAATGGTACAAACCTTATTAGGTATTATGCGTAAGGTTACCAACTTAGAAGATTATATTACACGTATGCACGTTGAGTATATGAACATTGTAATTATTTTAACTGGTGGTATTGTAGCTGTGGCTTATGCAACAGAATTCTTTATTGCTTGGTATACAGGTTCGCCTTATGAAAATTACACATATTTATCAGTAGGTGCTGCAACAGGACCATATGCTTGGGCATTTTATTCATTATTGTTCTTTAATATCTTAACACCTCAATTATTGTGGTTCAAGAAAATTAGAAGAAGTTTTATTTGGACTTTTATTATATCAATCTTTATAAATATTGGTATGTGGTTCGAACGTTTTGATATTATTGCAATTGTATTAAGTAAAGGTCACTTACCATCAACTTGGTGGCGTTTTGAGCCAACGTTTGTAGATGTTGGTATCTTTATAGGAACTATTGGATTCTTCTTTGTATTATTTTTATTATATGCAAGAACATTCCCAGTTATTGCACAAGCAGAAGTAAAAACAATATTAAAATCTTCTGGTGAATTTTACAAGAAGAGAAGAGAACAAGGAATTCCTACCAAACCAACTATCGTTTTGGTTGATAAAACAATAAAGGAAGTAAACCCTGATAAAAATAAAAAAGGATAATTATGGAATCATCAAAAGTTATTCACGCATTTTATAATGATGATGAGATTCTGATGGATGCAGTGAAAGCTGTAAAAGCAGAACATCATCACATAGAAGAAATTTTTTGTCCATTTCCTGTTCATGGTTTAGATAAAGCTATGGGTTTAGCACCAACAAGATTAGCAATTACAGCTTTCTTTTATGGTATTACAGGTTTAGCATTTGCTATTTGGATGACAAATTATATGATGATTCAAGATTGGCCACAAGATATTGGTGGAAAACCAAGTTTTTCTTGGATTGAAAACATGCCAGCATTTGTGCCAATTATGTTTGAATTAACAGTATTTTTTGCAGCCCATTTAATGGTAATTACTTTTTATATGAGAAGTAGAATTTGGCCATTTAAAAAAGCTGAAAATCCTGATCCAAGAACTACAGATGACCATTTTTTAATGGAAATTCCTGTACATAATAATGTGGATGAATTAACTACATTGTTAACTAGAACAGGTGCTGTAGAAATTAATGTAGTAGATAAGCACTAATAAATAGATAATGAAAAATTTGAAATTAATTATCGGTTTAGCAATCTTTACAAGTTTTATTTCTTGTAATGATAAAAGGAAGCCTCAACTTGAGTACATGCCAGATATGTATGTTTCTATTCCTTATGATACTGATGATGCTGAAGGTTTAAATGGTGAGCCAGTAAATAGTAAACCAGTTGCAGGAACTATTCCTAGAGGAGGACATCCTTCTTATGATATTCCTAATACTCCAGAAGGTTATGAAAAAGCAAAGGCTGAAGTTACAAACCCTATAGAGGCTACTGAAGAAAATTTATCAAACGGAAAAGCAATGTATGAAATATACTGTATTTCTTGTCATGGTAAAAAAGGAGATGGTAATGGATATTTATCTCAAGCAGAAAAATTTGAAGGAATACCTAACTATAAGGATAGAGATATTAATGCAGGAAGTATTTATCATGTATTAATTTATGGTAAAAACTTAATGGGTTCTCATTCAGGTCAGTTAACCTATAACGAACGTTGGCAAGTTATTCATTATGTTGAGCAACTGCGTTCAGACTTATTAAAATAATTACATAAAGAAAGAATACGAAAGATATGTATCAATTCTCGGGTAAATTAAAAACATTTTCATTAGCACTAATTTTATTAGGGGTTATAGGAATCGCATTAAGTTTCTTTACAGCACCTTCTACTATTCAAGAGGCTAAAGATATTATTGCACTCCAATCATCTCATGGAAATGACCATGGAGATTCTCATGGAGAAGAGCATCAAGATAAAGTTCAGACTGAAAAGCACGAAAGTACCTCAGGTGAACATACTTCAAATTCTCACATAGATAAAGAAATGAGTGCTCATGGTGCTCATAATGATGATACGCATGCAGAACACGTTTTACATCAATTAAAAAATAGACCTTGGGCAGCTTTTTATGTTGCTTTGTTTTTCTTTTTGGGTATTTCTTTATTGGTATTAGCATTTTATGCTTCACAAAGAGTAGCGCAATCAGGATGGTCTGTTGTTTTATTTAGAGTGATGGAAGCAATATCTGCTAATTTAGTACCAACATCAGTAATAATGGTGATTATTGTTATTTTATCAGCAATGCACATCAATCACTTATTTCCATGGATGGAACCTGGAACATTTGATCCTTCAAGTGATAAATATGATGCAATTGTAGATGGTAAATCTTGGTGGATTAACATTCCAGGTTGGACAATTAGAAGTATTATTTATTTAGCTCTTTGGAATGCTTACAGATTTTTTATCCGTAAAAATTCTATAAAAGAAGATACAGCAAATGATGGTGGTAAAACCTACAAATTAAACTATAACGTTTCTGTAGGATTTATATTTGTATTTATGCTTACAGAATCAATGATGTCTTGGGACTGGATTATGGGATTAGATCCTCACTGGTTTTCAACATTATTTGGTTGGTATGTTCTTGCAAGTTTATTAGTAAGTGCTTTAACAGTTATTGCTTTTGTAACAATATATTTACGTTCAAAAGGAGCTTTACCTACAGTTAACGATAGTCATATTCATGATTTAGCGAAGTTTATGTTTGGTTTTTCAGTATTCTGGACCTACTTATGGTTTGCTCAATTTATGTTAATCTGGTATGCAAACATTCCAGAAGAAACTACATATTTCGCAGCAAGATTTAATGAATATAAATTACCATTTTTAGCAATGGTTGTAATGAATTTCGTATTCCCAATATTGTTACTTTTAAATAGCGATTATAAGAGTATTCCTTGGTTTGTTGTTCTTGGTGGAATTGTAATTCTAGGAGGACATTATTTAGATATATTTGTAATGATTATGCCAGCAACAGTTGGAGGTCAATGGTATATTGGAATTCCAGAAATAAGTTCTTTACTATTCTTTGTCGGTATATTTATTTATTCCGTGTTTAGTTCTTTTGCGAAAGCAAATCCTATTCCAAAAGCAAATCCATTTTTAGAAGAAAGCGAACATTTCCATTATTATAATATTGAACACAGAGGAGAAGGTTCAGACAATCATCATTAAATAAATTAAGAATTAAATAATAAAGAAAAGATATATATGCTAGCTCTATTTTATATTTTTATAGGTGTTGCAATAGGTGTAAGTTTTTGGCAGATAACTAGAATTTTAAATTTTAGAGGTGTTATAGCTAACGATCAAGACAATGCAAAACAAGGAAAGTATTCACTATATTTCTTAGTTTACTTTTATGCAATAATGATTTATTGCTTAATTGCCATGAATGTAATTATGTTACCAGAATCAGCATCTATTGAAGGTGAACATGATGACAGATTATTTGATATTACATTTTGGTTGATAGGTATTGTTCAGTTTTTGATGCAATTTTTAATTTTCTATTTTACTTTTAAGTATAAAGGAAATAAAAATAACAAAGCTAAATTTTATGCTGATAGTCATAAATTAGAAATGATTTGGACTATTATTCCAGCAGTTGTTTTAGTTGTTTTAATCGGTTATGGTTTATGGCAATGGAATAATGTTATGGATTTAGATGATGAGGATGCTGTTGTTATAGAAGTGTATTCTTATCAATGGGGTTGGCATGCAAGATATGCAGGAGAAGATAATACATTAGGTCAAGGAAACGTGAATTTTATTGAAGGTATTAACACAATGGGTGTTAATATGGCTGATAAAAATTCTCAAGATGATAAACAAGTAACTGAATTGTATTTACCAAAAGGGAAGAAAGTACATTTCAAGTTCCGTTCTCAAGATGTATTGCATTCAGCTTATATGCCGCATTTTAGAGCGCAAATGAATTGTGTTCCTGGAATGGTTACAGAATTTGGTTTTACTCCTAAATATACTACAGAGGAAATGAGAATGCAATCTGAAGTAAAAGAGAAAACTAAAGGAATAAATTTAATTAGAGCTGCAAGTGGCGAAGAATTATACGAATTTAATTACCTTTTATTATGTAATAAAATCTGTGGAACTTCTCATTATAGTATGCAGATGAAAATTACAGTAGTAGAGCAAGACGAATACGAGAAATGGCTTTCAGAACAGCCAACGTTAGCAACAGTTATCAATAAATAAAAAATTAAAAGACACTACAAATAAATAGATTATGTCAGAACATCATCATAAAGAAACATTTGTAACAAAATATATTTTTAGTCAAGATCATAAAATGATTTCTAAGCAATTCCTGATTACTGGAATGTTTATGGGAATTATTGCAGTTCTAATGTCAATGTTATTTCGTTTACAATTAGCTTGGCCAGACACATCATTTTCTATTGTTGAAGCTTTCTTAGGAAGACATCAAACAGATGGAATTATGAGTCCAGATATATATTTGGCTTTGGTAACCATACATGGTACAATCATGGTATTTTTTGTACTAACAGCGGGTTTAAGTGGTACATTTTCTAACTTATTAATTCCATTGCAAATTGGAGCTAGAGATATGGCTTCTGGTTTCCTAAATATGGTATCTTATTGGTTATTCTTTATATCAAGTATAATCATGGTTATATCGTTATTTGTAGAAGCTGGACCAGCATCTGCAGGTTGGACGATTTACCCTCCATTAAGTGCTTTACCACAAGCTATTCCTGGTTCAGGAGCTGGTATGACACTTTGGTTGGTTTCTATGTCAATCTTTATTGCTTCTTCTTTAATTGGTGCACTTAACTATATTGTTACTGTACTTAATTTAAGAACTAAAGGAATGAAAATGACAAGATTGCCATTAACAATTTGGGCATTCTTTATTACAGCAATTATTGGAGTTGTTTCTTTTCCAGTTTTATTATCAGCAGCTTTATTATTAGTTTTTGATAGAAGTTTTGGAACATCTTTCTACTTATCAGATATATTTATTTCTGGAGAAGTTTTACATTATCAAGGTGGATCTCCTGTTTTATTTGAACATTTATTCTGGTTCTTAGGACATCCAGAAGTATATATAGTATTATTACCAGCATTAGGTATAACTTCTGAAGTGATATCTACAAACGCAAGAAAACCAATTTTTGGATATAGAGCAATGGTTATGTCAATTATGGCAATTGCATTCTTATCAACAATTGTTTGGGGTCACCACATGTTTATTTCAGGTATGAATCCATTTTTAGGTTCTGTCTTTACATTTACTACGTTGTTAATTGCGATTCCATCTGCAGTAAAAGCATTTAATTATGTTACTACTTTATGGAAAGGTAATTTACAGTTAAACCCAGCAATGTTATTTTCTATTGGTTTGGTATCTACCTTTGTTACAGGAGGTTTAACAGGACTTGTTTTAGGAGATTCAGCATTAGATATTAACATTCATGATACGTATTTTGTTGTAGCTCACTTCCATTTAGTAATGGGTGTTTCTGCGATTTTTGGTATGTTTGCTGGTGTATATCACTGGTTTCCAAAAATGTATGGTAGAATGATGAATAAAACATTAGGTTATTGGCACTTTTGGATTACAATAGTTTGTGCTTATGGAGTGTTTTGGCCAATGCATTTTATTGGTTTAGCAGGTTTACCAAGAAGATATTACTCAAATACTTCTTTTCCAATGTTCGATGATTTAGCAGATATCAATGTTGTAATTACAATATTTGCTTTAGTTGGTGGTTTTGCTCAAATTATATTTATAGCGAATTACTTTATATCAATCTATAGAGGAGATAAAGCAACTCAAAACCCTTGGAAATCTAACACATTAGAATGGACAACTCCAGTAGAACATATACATGGAAACTGGCCAGGAAAATTACCTGAAGTTCATAGATGGGCTTATGATTATAGTAAGAGAGTAGATCCAAATGATGACGATAGTGATTATTTACATGGTCAAGATTATGTATTACAAACCACTCCGCTTTTAGAAGGAGAAGAAGAATCTTAATTACATAAAGTTTATAAAAAAGCCTTTCCAATTTGGAAAGGCTTTTTTGATTTTTAGAAAATTTTAGATATTTTTAAACATAAGGTTTTTAAAACCTTGTAGGTATAGAATACAAATTCATTTATCTTTGTAATCATGAACGAAAACTTGAATCCTGAAAATACGAATTTATCAAACGAAGATTTAGATGTAGAAAAAAAATTACGTCCACTTTCTTTTGATGATTTTGCAGGACAAGATCAAGCAATCGATAATCTTAAAATTTTCGTAGAAGCAGCTAATCAAAGAGGAGAAGCTTTAGATCATACTTTATTTCATGGACCTCCAGGTTTAGGGAAAACTACATTGGCTCATATTTTAGCGAATGAATTACAAGTAGGAATTAAAGTAACTTCAGGTCCAGTTTTAGACAAACCTGGAGATTTAGCTGGTTTATTAACAAATCTTGATGAAAGAGATGTACTTTTTATTGATGAAATTCATAGATTAAGTCCAATTGTAGAAGAATACTTATATTCTGCAATGGAAGATTATAAAATTGATATTATGATTGAATCTGGTCCAAATGCCAGAACTGTTCAAATCAATTTAGAACCATTTACATTAATTGGTGCAACCACAAGATCTGGTTTGTTAACAGCACCAATGAGAGCTCGTTTTGGAATCAGCAGCAGGTTACATTATTATACTACAGAATTACTAACAACTATAATTCAGAGAAGTTCACATATTTTAGGTGTTCCTATTTCTATGGAAGCTGCAATTGAAATTGCAGGTAGAAGTAGAGGAACCCCAAGAATTGCAAACGCTTTATTAAGAAGAGTAAGAGATTTTGCACAGATAAAAGGCGATGGAAAAATCAGTATAGAAATCGCAAGATATGCATTAAAAGCTTTAAATGTTGATGCTCATGGTTTAGATGAAATGGACAATAAAATTTTAGCTACAATTATCGATAAATTTAAAGGAGGACCTGTAGGTTTAAGTACAATTGCAACTGCAGTGTCAGAAAACACCGAAACTATTGAAGAAGTTTATGAACCTTTTTTAATTCAACAAGGTTTTATTATGAGAACTCCAAGAGGAAGAGAAGTTACAGAGTTAGCTTATACTCATTTGGGGAGAGTAAAAGGAAGAAGTCAAGGAGAACTTTTTTAAATAGTCTTTAGTAGTTAGCTTTTAGCAAGTAGCGAAAACGAATAGCAAACAGCGAAGAATAAATGAACATAAAAAAAGTTATACCAATTTTAGAATGGTTACCAAACTACAACAAATCTCTTTTTAAAGGCGATTTGCTTGCAGGGATTACTGTTGGTATTATTTTAATTCCACAAGGAATAGCATATGCATTAATTGCTGGTCTGCCTCCTATTTACGGGTTGTATTGTGCATTAGTTCCACAAGTAATGTATGCTATATTTGGTTCTTCTAGACAAGTGGCAATTGGTCCAGTTGCAATGGATTCCTTAATTGTAGCAACAGGAGTTTCTACATTAGCTTTAGCAGGCTCAGAAAGTTATATCTCAATTGCAATTTTATTGGCTTTATTGGTAGGGTCTATACAATTTATATTAGGTATTTTTAGTTTAGGATTTATTGTAAATTTTCTATCAAAACCAGTTATTACTGGATTTACATCTGCAGTGGCTTTAATTATTGGTATCAATCAATTTAAAAACTTGTTGGGCGTAGATTTTATGCAAAGTGATCAAATACAATATATTTTAGAAGATATTTGGTTTCAAATTGAAAATCTCAATTTTCATACAACAGTAATTGGTTTAATATCTGTTAGTATAATTATCTTTTTCAGAAGGATAAATAAAAAAATTCCAAGTGCTTTAATTGTTGTTATTCTTGGAATTCTAATAATGAAATTTTTTGGAAAAAGCTTTAGTGATGTTTCAATTGTAAAAGATATACCTTCAGGATTGCCATTTTTTGGTGTTCCTGAATTCGATCTAGATCAGATAAAAGAATTGTTACCAATTGCATTTACGTTAGTGATGGTTGGTTATTTAGAAACCATTTCCATAGGTAAATCTTTAGAAGCAAAACAAGACGAATATAGAATAAGACCAAATCAAGAATTAATTGCCTTAGGTTTGGCAAACATGGTTGGGTCTTTATTTAAAGCATATCCATCAACCTCTAGTTTTTCAAGATCTGCAATTAACCAAGAAAGTGGCGCAAAAACAGGAATGGCAGCTTTAATTTCTGTTCTAATGGTTATTATAACATTGCTCTTTTTAACACCATTATTTTATCATTTACCAAAAACAGTTTTAGCTGCTATTATTATTGTGGCTGTTTTTAATTTAATCAATTTTAAAGAGGCAGCTTTTTTATGGAAAGCCAATAATTTAGATTTTTGGTTGATGTTAGCAACGTTTCTTGCAACACTACTATTAGGCATAGAATATGGAATAATGGTGGGTGTTGGCTTGTCTTTAATTGTTTTAATTTACAGAACGTCTAAACCCTACATTACTGAATTAGGCAAGGTACCAGACTCTAACTTTTATAGAAACAAAAACCGTTTTGAAGAAGTAATTATAGATGATGATATTTTGGTTTTCAGATTCGATGCCCAAATATTTTATGCCAATTCTAATTATTTTAGAGATCATTTAGATTTGATGGCAGATAAAAAAGGAAAAGCTTTAAAATTGATAGTATTAGATGCAGAAAGTATCAATAGAGTAGATAGTACAGGAGTAGAAATGTTGAAAGAACGCATTAAGTTTTATCAAAAAAAAGGGATAAATTTTTATTTTGCTGGTGTAAAAGGTCCTGTTAGAGACGATTTGTTTAGAAGTGGAATTTTAGATATTATCACCATCAATCATTTTTTTATGAGAGCAAATCAAGCTGTGAAATTTTATAAAACTGGTTGTAGAAAACATCAAGAAAAGTACGCAAAATACATCCATCAAGCATATAAATAATTAGGAATACAACTTAAAAATGTCACTTAAAATCAGGACACAAGTGTAGTTTTGAAAGTTGATTAAAAGTATAAGATTATGATTATAGAACAAATTTACACAGGTTGTTTAGCACAAGGTGCTTATTATATTGAAAGTAATGGTGAAGTTGCTATTATAGATCCATTAAGAGAAGTACAAGATTATATAGATAGAGCAGCAAAAAATAATAGCAAGATTAAATACATTTTCGAAACGCATTTTCATGCAGATTTTGTGAGTGGACATGTAACTTTAGCAGAAAAAACGGATGCAAAAATTGTTTTTGGACCAACAGCAAAAACTAATTTTGATGCTATAGTTGCAGAAGATCATCAAGTTTTTAAAGTTGGTGATCTTACAATTACTGTGTTGCATACTCCAGGACATACAATGGAAAGTTCTTGTTATCTTTTAAAAGATAAAAACGGAAAAGACCACGCAATTTTTAGTGGAGATACGTTGTTTTTAGGTGATGTTGGTAGACCAGATTTAGCTCAAAAAGGAGCTTTAACACAAGAAGATTTAGCAGGTTTATTGTTTGATAGTTTGCGCAATAAAGTAATGCCTTTGGCAGATGATGTAATTGTATATCCTGCACATGGAGCTGGTTCCGCTTGTGGTAAAAACTTAAGCAAAGAAACTGTGGGTACAATTGGCAATCAAAAAGAAACCAATTATGCTTTAAGAGCAAACATGACCAAAGCTGAATTTATTAAAGAAGTTACAGAGGGTTTATTGCCTCCACCAGCTTATTTTCCTTTAAACGTACAAATGAATAAGGAAGGTTATAAATCAATTGATGAAGTGATTAAAATTAGCGCAAAACCTTTATCTGTAAAAGAATTTGAATTTATTGCTAATGATATGGATGCTGTCATTTTAGATGTTCGTCATCAAACAGAATTTATAAAAGGTTTTATTCCACAATCTATTTTTATTGGTATTGATGGTGGTTTTGCACCTTGGGTTGGTGCTTTAATAAAAGATACAAAACAGCCTATTTTATTGGTAGCTCCAGAAGGTAGAGAAGAAGATACAATTACACGCTTGTCTAGAGTTGGTTTCGATAATGTTTTGGGATATTTAAAAGGTAGTTTTGCTTCTTGGCAAAATGCAAATAAAGAAATTGATACTTTAAGATCTGTTTCTGCAGAAGTTTTAGGTGATAAAATAAAAGAAAATGCCATTGTTTTTGATGTTAGAAAACCAGGCGAATTTGAAAGTGAACATGTAGAAAATGTACCAAGTACACCTTTGTCTTTTTTAAATGATCATATAACTGAGTTCCCTAAAAAAGAAGATTTTTATGTGTATTGTGGAGGAGGCTATCGTTCAGTAATTGCATCATCAATCTTAAAAGCAAGAGGTTTCCATAACATAATTGATGTTGCAGGTGGTTATGCAGCTATTAGAAATACTAACATTAAGAGAACTGATAAAGCAGTTTGTCCATCAACTTTAAAATAAGAGAATGAAACCTGTAATTTGTTTTTTGTTGATGAGCGTTTTTTTTATCAATTGTGATAAAAAACAACACGTAGAAAGTATTACAACTTTAGAGCTAAAAGAATTATTAGCTACTAAAAATATTCAATTGATGGATGTTAGAACTCCAGAAGAAATAAATGAAGGTTTTATAGAAACTGCTGTTTTTGCCAATTATTTTGAGGAAGATTTTAAGAAGAAAGCAAGCAATCAATTAGATAAAAGTAAAACAGTATATCTGTATTGTAGATCTGGAAATAGAAGCGAAAAAGCGGGTGTTGTTTTAAAAGAAGAAGGTTTTAACATAATTCATGTTTCTGGTGGTTATAACCAATGGAAAAAGGAAAATTAAGTGCCTAAAATTTTTATTATTTTATAAAGTGTTGGTTGATTTTTTGTTTTGAATTAAACTCGGAATAGTTTTTGATTCAAAATAAAAAAATCAACCAAACTATTTTATGAGAAAACTACTCTTTTTGATGCCTGTTTTATTTGCAGTTCAGCTCTCATCACAAGAAAAATTAGGAAGACCTTTTTTTACAAGTACGTTCAATTTTACTTTAGGGATTAACGAAAATTATACCTTAGACCCAGATGATGGAGAATCTTTATTTGTACCTGCAGCAATTTTTTTAAGATTGGGTATTGGCTATGAGTTTAAAAGACGATTAGCTGTGAGTTTGCATGCAGGCTATGATTTTCATTGGAATTATGCTATAGATGCTTTTCCTACCTACACAACTTTAAGATATAATATTTATGAAAGAGAAGATGATGCTTTTTTTATAGAAACGAGTTATGGAAAAATGTGGCGACCATCCAATAGATATCCAGATGGAAATTATTATGGATTTGGAATTGGAAGCCAAATTGCAGGTGGAAAAAGATGGAATACCATTGTAAGATTAGATTTTCATAGAAAAGGTCTTATTGGTTTTGAAAATAATAGGCTAGATAGTGTTTCCTTTGGAATGGGATTTTCTTTCTTTTAGTATCAAAATTGAAAAGTATTAGCATTAAAAAGTGTTATTCAATGGTTTGATTTTCAGGCATTATTATCAATGGGCATTTTCTAATATTTTCGATAATTCTTTCTGTATTTGTAGCATATTTACCAAAACATTTTTCTTTTTTAGATTTTGTTGCCATTATAATTAAATCTATTTTAAGTTTTTCTATTGTTTTTTGAATTCCTCTTATCAAACTTTCACATTCTGATAGTGCATAAAATTGATGATTATATTCTTTATATATGGCTGAATATTTATCAACTAAAATAGCTAAACTTTTTTCAGATTTTTGTTTTGGTTTTTCTCGCCAATCTCTACTAGCTTTTAAAAAATTTAAAGCTTGTAAACCAGAAATATTTAAGGAATATGTATTCAAAAAATAAAAAACACAGGCCTCATTTTTATGTAAATGAACAGCATACTCTATAACGTTATCACTATTATTTTTAAATTCTATGGGTATTAAAATTTTTTTCATGATATTTTACAGCTCTTTTAATCCTTACATTTAGCAATTATTCTTTGAGTTTATTTGCTCATTTACATTCACATAAAATTGATCTTTTAACTTTCTATAACTATCCATATATTGTAAATAGGTTTCTTTATGCTTTTTATGCTCATTAAGATAAGTAGTATCACATTGTGTGTCTTCACATTCTGCAATATGCTCTCTAATGCTCATATATTTATGTAGAATACTTAATAAATGATCATTTTCTTGGTTTTTCTCTTCAAACTCTAGCAGTATTTCTTTATCATTTATATGGTTATTATTAAGAGAGTTGCTACAAAGTTCAATTAAACTTTTTAGTTCTTCTTTTGTAAATCTTAATTGCATTAACCAATTAGAAAGTTCTGTGGTGTTTAGTTTATGAGATTTATCTACATCTGTGTCGTACGTATTAATATTTTCTATGTTCATAATTTATTTTTTAAAGTAATACTTCTATTCGTTTATGATTTTCGTCTTGTTTTACAGCCACAATCTTAATTTTTCTTTGTCCACCAGGAAAATCCCAAACTAATTCATCGTTTTCTGAATATCCAAAAAGCGCAATTCCTATAGGAGACAGCACAGATATTTTATGTTCTTTCACGTTTTTTTCTGAGGGAACAACAATTTTTAAAGTATTTTCCCATCCATGTTCTGCTACTACTTTAACAGTGCTGTTAAAACGAATTACATCTTCTGGCATTTCTATTTCATCTACAATTTGAGCTGTTTTTAGCTCTTCTATTAATCTTTGTATTGAACTTTGAGTATCAGAATTATTAGTGTATGTATTCAGGTTTAAAAGTCGTTTTAAATACACATATTCTTTTTTTTCTAGTATAATATTTCCGTATTTCATGTTGTTGTATGGTTCAGATATTAGTTTTGTGATTTTTCTTTAATGTTATTTAAATTGATGAACATTATTTTAAACAGATGCTAAAGCAAAGTTTGGCTTGGTGTTTTTATGCTCATAAACTGTTGTAGATTCTTCGAAATCGCTACAAGACCAAACTTTTTCTTTTGCGTGGGTAAGAACGCAAGCAGTATTATTAAGACAAATGCTGCATAGATTTAAAGGATTTGTTTTCATAAATATTTTTTAGTATTTATAATATCTATGGCAAGCTGTATGCCAATACATTTTATAAATAAAAAATATTGCTGCAAAGCCTTTAAGTGTATAGGTTTTTGAGTAAAAACCTTAAAAATTGATAAAACAAAAATTGATTACTTATTACGCAGCTGAGTAAAAAATACGCTACTTTAAAAACGAGAATTTGTAAAAAAGAAGCCTTAACACATAAACTGTTAAGGCTTCACCAATTAAAAAATAATACTAAACTACTAACTTAACTAACTATCTTCCTTAACTCTTATTTCACCAGATTTTATAGCTTCTTCAAAATTTATAGAAACACTTTTTATTACTTTATAAAATCCAGTTCCATCAGTTGGTTTTACTTTTATTTTTGTGGACCCATTATTTTTCTTGGTAACTTTAGTAACAATAACCTCTTTACCATTCACAGTTTGGTTGGTTAAAACACCACCTTTTTTTAAAATAATATTTTGTCTAGGAAAATTTATATGTTTGTAACTGTTTCCAGAAGGTTTAACAATCACATAAATATCTCCTTTATTTACTTCGATGCTTGTTTCTTGAGCATTTAAACTCAAACTTCCTAAAACAATTAAAACTGCCATTAAAAAGTTTTTCATCTAATAAATTTTAAATTAAATATTTTTTATTTCTTTCAATCAATAATACAAACTACATGCCAAAAAGATGCTTTTAATTGATGACTTTATTAATGTGTTGATATTTAGATTTATGTAAAATTTAAATAAAATCATTTATATATAAATATTGTGTAATAATTACTCACTAGTGTAAAATATACTCAACTAATTATCTAATTTTTGACTCAATGTTTTTCGAGTAATTCCTAAAATTTCTGCGGCTTTTGTTTTGTTATTTTTTGTGGCATTTAAAACTTTCTGAATGTATTTTTTTTCAAACTCTTTTAGTGAAACTAATGTATCATCAGGAAAATTAATACTGTGTTTTAAAGTGTCTGGGAAATGCTGAATTTCAATGAGTTTATCGCACATAATTACAGCACGTTGAATTATATTTTCTAACTCTCTAATGTTTCCAGGCCAATTATAACGTTCTAGAATCTTTAAAGCTTCAGGTTCAATTTTTATAAATCTGTCTTTATACTCAATGCCATACTTAAACAGAAATTTATCAACTAAAGGTTTAATATCTTCTTTTCGATCTCTTAAAGGAGCAATATTTATTTCAACAACAGTTAGTCTATAAAACAAATCTTCTCTAAAAGTCTGTTTTGCAATCATAGCTTTTAAATTGCTATTAGTTGCTGCAATAATTCTCACATCAATTTTTTCTGGTTTTTGTGCACCAACTTTTACAACTTCTTTTTCTTGTAAAACTCGTAACAATCTAGCTTGCACATTTAAAGGAGCATTGCCAATTTCATCTAAAAATATAGTTCCTCCATTAGCTGCTTGAAAAAAACCATCTCTATCTTTATCTGCGCCAGTAAAAGCCCCTTTTGTGTAGCCAAATAATTCTGCTTCGAGCAAATTTTCTGGAATGCCACCACAATTTACAGCAATAAACGGAGCTTTAGCAAACTTGCCTTTGTAATGTACAGCTCTTGCAACAAGTTCTTTACCTGTGCCACTTTCGCCTTTAATAAATATGGTTGCTTTGTTATTTTTTACACGTTCGATAATTTGAATTACGTCCTGTATTTTTTCTGAATTGCCTATAATTTCACCATAAATTTTACTTTTATTTTCTTCGGATGAATTTACATCAGTTTTAGAAAAACTTTTATTTTTTAATGAAGTAGTTACAGCAGATTCTAACTCGTTTTTGGTAAATGGTTTTGTTAAATAATCTACAACACCTGCTTTTATAGCCGTTAAAGAATCTTGCACAGAAGGATAGCCTGTAACTACTAATTTTGGTAAATTAGGATAATGTTCAGTAACGAATTTTATCAACTCAAAACCATCTATTTCTGGCATTTTTAAATCTGTAATTAGCAAATCTATTTGTGTATCTTTTAAAATACTCACAGCTTCTTTTACAGAAATTGCTTTGTAGGTATGATAATTCCAAGAGTGTAAATGACGTTGTAATAATTCTAAGATATTTACATCATCATCTACAATTAAAATATTTTCTTTTCTTAATTGCATACTTTTAAGATTTTGGTAATTTAACAGTAAAACAAGCCCCTTTTAATTTGTTATTCTTGGCTTTTATGGTTCCATTATGACTGGCAACAATTCCATGAACAACGCTTAAACCCAATCCAGTTCCATCTGCAGGAGATTTTGTAGAAAAAAATGGTTGAAAAATTTTATCTAAATTCTCTTCTAAAATACCTTCTCCCTCATCAAAAATTTCTAAAACAATATGTGTTTTTGTTTGATGAGCTTTAATGGTAACCAAGCCATTTTTGGGTGAAAAATAAATAGCATTGATTATTAAATTGAACAAAATTTGTGTAATTTGAACAGTATCTGCTTTTAAATTTAGTTCTAAATCATCAATAACGATGGTATGTTTTACCTGTTCTTTTCTAAATGTAGCCTCTAATAAATTAAGGGCATTTTTTATATTAGGCACTATATTTATTTCTTTCTTTTCTTGTGGCATTTCACAAGCAAAAAACATCAACTTTTTAACAACTTCTCTTGCAAAAATGGCATTGCTTATAATTTTATCTAGATCTTGAGTTGTTTGGTTAACATTTTTAAAATCGTCTTTTAAAAGCTCTGCAAAACCCAAAATATTGGCTAAAGGTGTGTTTAATTCGTGCGCAATTCCTGCTGTTAATTCGCCTAAAATTTTTAAACGATCTGCACGTTCCATTTGTCTTTTAAGAGAAATTTCATTTTGTTGAATTTCTATTCTTTCTAACAAATTTCCTAGTTTTAAAGCTACATTATCCAACAAAGGTTGTTCTTCATCTAAAAATAAAAGAGATTTTTTTTTGATGGATGCAAACATTCTACCTTTAATTTTATTGAATAGAATTACATCAGCAGAAATTTGATTTTCTTTATTGATACGTCCAGTTTTGTAACTATGTAAAGGAATTTCAATTAAAATTTCTGTTTGGTCAGGAAATTGGAATCCTTTTTTTAAACTTTTACCAATTGCTTTTAGCGTTTCTGAAATTTCTACAGCATCTGCATTTACGATGATAGAAGAAACTTCATACAAACAGGTAAGTTCCTTAATTCTTTCTTCTAATGCTGTGTTTTGGATGTGCATATTTTATTCTTTACCCTTTTTTAAATATTGATTTATTTTTCAATACTGAACCCTTTTGTTTTTATTGAACAATTCTCATTCCTTTTTTTAAAACTGTATTTTTTTTAGTACCAAACCTTAAAATTAAATAGCCAATAACTGCAGAAATAAGTGATCCTAATAAAATACCAATTTTTGCAGAACTTATATATTCTGGACTAGATGTAAATGCCAAACTTGCCACAAAAATAGCCATTGTAAAACCTATACCAGCAATAAATGAAACGCCTATAATTTGTTTGAAATTTATATCTGCAGGAATTTGCAATAAGTTTAATTTTTCAGCGATAAAAATTACAATTGGTATTCCTAAGCCTTTTCCTAAAACCAAACAAATTACAATATTTATTACTAATGCAACTTCTATTCCTGCAGAACTATCTATAAGTACACCAGCATTTGCAAGCGCAAAAACAGGGATTATAAAATAAGCAACCCAGCCATGTAAATTGTGTTCTAAATGCTGCAAAGGAGATTGAAATTTATTACTCCAACTCTCTAAATCGTCCATAGATTCTATTTGCTCATTAGACAAGATAGGCTTCCTTAAAATGCTTGCACTTTTAATGTTATTGTAAACTTTTTCCAATTGTGTAATAAAAGTGGAGCTATTTATTTTTTGACTTATAGGTACAGAAAAAGCTAATAAAATCCCTGCAACAGTTGGGTGAACACCTGATTTTAAAAATAAAACCCAAACAACAACCCCTGTAAAAAATAAGATAAATTTAGAGTAATATCCTTTATAAGATAAAAAATATAAAACTGCTAACAAACCTAAAGCAATTAAAAGTAATGTTGTTTTTATAGTGCCACTATAAAAAATGGCGATTACTAAAACAGCTTCAATATCATCTACTATTGCAAAAGCAATTAAAAATATTTTTAAACTTAAAGGGACTCTTTTTCCTAAAGCATTTAAAACTGCTAATGAAAATGCAATATCAGTTGCCATTGGTATTCCCCAACCTTTAAATGTTTCTGGATTCTGATTTAAAAGGATGTATAAACCCACTGGAATTAAGGCTCCACCAATGGCGCCAAATAAAGGGAATGCTAATTTCTTTACAGAATTTAATTCACCAATTAACACTTCTCTTTTTATTTCTAAACCAATCAAAAAGAAGAAAATTGCCATTAAGCCATCATTAATCCAAAGTAATAATGGTTTTTTTAGTTCAAAACCTTCGCCAGAAATTCCTATTTTATAATCCCAAAGCTCAGCATATGTGTTCCCAAAACTAGAGTTGGCCCAGGTTAAAGCAATTATTGTACTTAGCAATAATAAAATTCCGCTAAAACCTTCAATTTTTATAAATTTTTGAAATGGTGTAAGAAATACTTTTCTAATCATATATTATATTTTGATAAATTCACTTTTAGTGATGAATTATTATCGTTTATCTTCAAAAGATATGCCTATAATTCAGTGTTTTATCTAAGATAATGAATGTAAGTTGATTAGTTAACTATTGCAAATTTAATGTTGAGTAAAAATTACTCAATCGTGTAAAAATTACTCGAATTATGTAAGCTGATTTTCTACTTGTTTTTATTAGTTTATAGATACAAAAAAACCTCGCAAAAATGCGAGGTTTTAAATTATATTGAATAAAGTTCTGAAATAAATTCAGTTTAAATTATCCTAAAGTAACTCTTTTAAAAGTAGATACTTCCACATCACCATAAGTCTTTACATAATCTGCAACGTTCTTTTTATCATCTTTAATAAAAGCTTGATCTAAAAGACATTGTTCCATATCTAAAGTTGTATTATCAGCAACGAATCTATCAATTTTTCCTGGTAAAATTCTGTCCCAAATTTTTTCTGGTTTTCCTTCTGCAGCTAATTCAGCTTTCGCATCAGCTTCAGCTTTCGCTAAAACTTCTGGAGATAATTGAGACATAGAAATATATTGAGGAACATTTTTCAACGTTTTCCCTAATCTACCTAATTCGATATTATCTTTTTCGATAACTGCAATTCTAGCTTCTGTTTCAGCAGCAACAAATGCAGGATCAAAATCTTTATAAGATAAAGTAGTTGCACCCATTGAAGCAACTTGCATTGCAACATCTTTTGCTAATTCTTCAGCATTATCTACAACAGCAGATAAACCAACTAAAGCAGCAATTTTACCAATGTGTGTATAAGCACCAACATAGGCAGCTTCTACTTTTTCGAAGGCAGTAATTTCTAATTTTTCACCAATTACACCAGTTTGTTCAACCAATTTATCAGCAACAGTCATTCCACCAAAATCAGCAGCTAAAAACTCTTCTTTACTATTTGTATTTAAAGCGATATCAGCAAACTGACCACCTAAAGCTACAAAAGAATCATTTTTACCAACAAAATCAGTTTCACAAGCTAAAACGATTGCAACACCAACAGTATTGTCATCATTAATTTTAGTTACTGCAACACCTTCTGTAGAATCTCTATCAGCTCTTTTTGCAGCAATTTTCTGACCTTTTTTACGTAAAACATCAATTGCTTTGTCAAAATCGTTACCAGCTTCAACTAATGCCTTTTTACAGTCCATCATTCCAGCCCCAGTAGCTTCTCTTAACTTTTTAACATCAGCAGCACTTACTTTTACTGTTTCCATGTTATTTATTTTTTAATTATCGATTAAAACTAATTTTATTCTTCTTCGTCAGTTGCTTTAGCAGCTTTTTCTTTTCCTTCTGTTTTAGGAGCTTTTGGCTCTTTAGGAGCTTTAGCTTCTTTTACTTTATCTTTATCTGCTTTTCTTTCAGATAAACCTTCAGCAATTGCATCCGTTAAAAAAGTTAATACTTTATCTACAGATTTAGAAGCATCATCGTTAGCAGGTATTACAAAATCTACCTGTCTTGGGTCTGAGTTTGTATCTACCATTGCAAAAATAGGAATGTTTAATTTTTGAGCTTCTGCAACTGCAATGTGTTCTTTTTTAATATCCACAATAAATAAAGCACCAGGTAAACGAGTCATATCAGAAATAGAACCTAAATTCTTTTCTAATTTTTCTCTCTGACGATTAATTTGTAGTTTTTCTCTTTTAGATAATGCATCAAAAGAACCATCTTGCTTCATTCTATCAATATGAGCCATTTTTTTAACAGCTTTTCTAATAGTAACAAAGTTGGTTAACATTCCACCTGGCCATCTTTCTGTAATGTAAGGCATGCTAACAGCTTTCGCTCTTTCAGAAACGATATCTTTTGCTTGTTTTTTTGTAGCAACAAATAAAATTTTACGTCCAGAGTTTGCAATCTTTTTTAAAGCTTCTGAAGTTTCTTCTATTTTTGCTGCAGTTTTATACAAATCAATGATGTGTACACCATTTCTTTCAGTATAAATATATGGAGCCATGTTTGGGTTCCACTTTCTAGTTAAATGTCCAAAATGAACACCACTATCTAATAATTCTTGAATATTTATGTTTGCCATTTTTTAAAATGTGTTTACTTTCTGTTTGTGAAATCAATACTTAGGTAGTCTTTCGAGTCCTAACTATTTAGATACTAAACTGTTTAATATTATTTTTTTGTAATAATAACAGTTCTCGTAAAAAAAATACAGAATTGTTTCAGTAAATACCGAAACAAATTCAATATTAACGTTTCGAGAATTGGAATTTTTTACGTGCTTTTTTCTGACCGAATTTCTTACGTTCAACCATTCTTGGATCACGAGTTAATAAACCTTCTGGCTTTAAAATTAACCTATGTTCTGCATTAATAAATACTAATGCTCTAGTAATTGCTAAACGAATTGCTTCTGCTTGACCAGTAACTCCACCACCGTAAACGTTAACTTTAATGTCATAAGACTCTAAGTTTTCTGTTAACATTAAAGGTTGTTGTACTTTATATTGTAAAGTTCCAGTAGTAAAGTAGTTTTTATAATCTTTGTTATTAACTACAATTTCTCCTTTTCCTTCAGAAAGATAAATACGAGCAACAGCCGTTTTTCTTCTACCTATTTTATGTACTATATCCATTATTTAAGATCGTTAAGGTTAATAGCTTTAGGTGCTTGACCTGCATGTTTGTGCTCTGTACCTGCATAAACATACAAGTTTCTGTAAAGTGCTGCTCCTAAAATATTTTTAGGTAACATACCTTTTACTGCTTTCTCGATTAATCTTGTAGGATCTTTCTCAAACATTTCTGTTGCAGTTAATGATCTTTGTCCTCCTGGATACCCTGTATGACGAATGTAAGATTTCTCTTTCCATTTGTTACCAGTTAAAACAATTTTTTCTGCGTTGATGATAACCACGTTATCTCCACAATCTACGTGAGGAGTAAAATTTGGTTTGTTTTTACCTCTAATTAGCTTTGCTACTTTAGAAGCTAGACGACCCAACGTTTGACCGTCAGCATCAACTAAAAGCCACTCCTTGTTTACGGTAGCGCTGTTTGCTGATACTGTTTTGTAACTTAATGTGTTCATAATTACACTATTAGTTTTTGTTTATTAATAAATTATTTTTTCCTTAAAAAAGGAGTGCAAATGTAATGCTATTTATTTGATTGACAAATAGTGTTTTAGAATATTTTAACCGCAATTTGTCAACAAAAAAATGAAGACCGTTTTTTAGGCAGTCTTCATTTGGTAAATTGTACTTTTTAATTGATAAAATAATTCTTATTCCCAACCTCCACCTAAAGTTTGATAGAGTTTTACATTTGCCAAGAGTTGATCTCTTTTTGTTTCAACAATTTCTAATTTAGAATCTAAAGCTTCTCTTTGTACAAATAAAACTTCTGTGTATTCTATTCTTGCAGATCTAAACAATTGAAGTGATAAATCTATAGATTCTGTAAGTGCATTTACTTGTTGTTCTTTTAAATGGTAACTTTTTTTAAGATTACTGATGTTTGATAATTCGTTAGAAACCTCCATAAATCCATTTAAAATAGATTTTTCATATTCAAAAACAGCTTGTAGTTGTTTTGTGTTTGCATTTTTATAGGTTGCTTTAATTGCATTTCTGTTAATTAATGGTCCAACAACATCACCAACTAAAGAATATAATAATGACTCTGGAGTATGAGTTAAAAATTTTGGTTTGAATGCCTCTAAACCAATACCCGCTTTTATACCAATTGATGGATAAAAATTTGCTTTTGCAATGGCAACATTTAATTTTGATGCTTGTAATTCGTATTCAGCTTGTCTAATATCTGGTCTGTTTGCTAACAATTGCGAAGGAATTCCTGTGAAAATTGTATCTATCTTTTTGCTGATAAAATTTTCTGAATCTCTAGGTATTTTCTTCGGATAATGACCAATCAAAAAGTTAATTTTATTTTCTGTTTCTACAATTTGTTGTTGAATTTTAAACTGATTGCTTTGATTTTTATAAACTTCTGCCTCAAAACGTCTAACTGCTAATTGTGTTGCTCTAGCTGCTTCCTTTTGCAATTTTACCATTTTTAAAGCATTTTGCTGAATGTCCAAATTCTCATTGATTATCACCAACTGATTATCTAAAGCTTGCAATTCGTAATAAGAACTTGCAATTTCTGCAACCAAATTTGTAACCATAAAATTTTTACCTTCTATAGATGATAAGTATTCTAAAGTTGCAGCTTTTTTGCCATTTCGTAGTTTTTTCCAAACATCCAATTCCCAAGAAGCAGCTAAACCAACTGAGAAGTTAGGTAAAGGTTCAGGGAACTCTTCGTTTTCGCGAATATTTAGGTTTCTTTCAACAGCGCCATTTCTGGTAAATTCACCTACCTTTTCAATTTCAGAGCCAGCATACATATTTACGAAAGGCAAATATTCTCCTTTTCTTATTCCGATTTCATTTTTTGCTCTATTTATTTGCTGCGAAATAATATTTAACTCTTGGTTATTTACCAAAGCAGTATCAATTAATGCAGCCAAATTTGCATCAGAAAAGAAATTTTTCCAATTAATTTTTGCTGAATTTAAAGAGTCCGAAATTTTACTATTAAAGTTTTCAGGAACAATTTTGTTTTCATTTCTAATTGCATTTTGTGTTGGAACACAAGAATATAATGAAATCATCAAAAGAGAAACCATCAATATAAATTGAGTCTTTTTTGTTTTTATTTTATATAATTTATTCATCATTCTTATTTTTATTGATGTTTTTCAGCATCTCTTTAATTTCACTTATCTCTTTATCTGTTTTGCTTTCGCCTTCGCTTGCGTGCATTATTTCTTCGGAAATTGGTTCAAAATTTTCATCCATAATTAAACCTCTTCCTTTTGCTAAACTTGCAAAAATATAATACAAACCAGGTATGATTAAAACACCAAACATTGTACCTATAAACATACCTCCAAGAGCAGAACCACCAATGGTTTTATTACCAATTGCACCAGCACCAGTTGCTAAAACTAAAGGAATTAAACCTGCAATAAATGCGAAAGAAGTCATTAAAATTGGGCGAAATCTTGCTTTTGCACCTTCAATAGCAGCTTCTAAAATTGTTGCACCTTGTAATTGTTTTTGAACTGCAAACTCTACAATTAAAACGGCATTTTTCCCCAATAAACCAACCAACATGATCAAACCAATTTGGGCATATACATCATTGGCTAAACCCATTATTTTTAATAAAAGAAAAGATCCAAAAACCCCAACAGGTAAAGATAAAATAACAACAAGTGGCAATAAGAAGCTTTCATATTGTGCTGCCAAAACAAAGTAGACAAATATTAAAACGATGATAAAAATGTATATGGATTCACTTCCTCTTTTTGCTTCATCAAAAGATAAATCTTCCCAAGCAATGTCATAATCTCTTGGTAATTCTTTTGCTGCAACTTCTTTAATAGCAGTAATGGCATCTCCACTTGTAAAACCAACTGCAGGCAAACCTCTAATAGAAGCAGAATTGTATAGGTTGTAACGTGTAATTTCGTTTGGACCTAACTTTTTTTCGATGGTCATAAAAGCTGAATAAGGCACCATTTCTCCTTGTTCATTTTTTACATAAAGCTTTTCTAAATCAGATGGCAATCTTCTATATTCTGGAGCAGCTTGTGTATACACTTTAAAAAACCTTCCAAAACGAATAAATCCTTGTTCGTATGTACTACCAATTAAAATGTTCAAATTTTCCATTGCTTTGCTAATAGTAACGCCTTTTTGCATCGCAATTTTATTATTAATTTTTAATTCGTATTGAGGATAATTTGCAGAGTAAAACGTAAATAAGCCTTTTAGTTCTGGGCGTTTTTCTAAGGCTTCCATAAAGTTATTATTAACTTTTTCAAATTCATGGTAATCTGTAGAGTTTGTCTTGTCTAACAATCGTAAAGAAAATCCGCCAGAAGAACCAAATCCAGGTACTGCAGGAGGTTCGAAATATTCTATAATGGCACCTAAATCTTTGGTTTCTTCTTCTAATTCTTCCATGATTTCGTGCACAGAATGATGACGATCATGCCAAGGTTTTAAGTTGATTAAACACGTTCCTGCATTAGATCCTCTACCTTCAGTCATAATTTCATAACCAGCTAAAGATGTTACAGATTCTACACCTTCATTTTCTTCGCATATTTTTTGCAATTTTTTTGCAACTTCGTTTGTGCGTTCTAAAGTAGAACCTGGAGGAGTTTGAATAATGGCATAAATCATTCCTTGGTCTTCATTTGGAATAAAACCTGCTGGTAAAGATTCATTTGTAACATAAATTCCTACACAAAATATTGCCAAAATTCCGAAAGTAACAATACGTCTTGCCACAATTTTATTTAAGATGGCAACATATTTTCCAGTTAATTTTTCAAAACCTTTATTAAACCAATTTATAAATTTATCAACAGGAGATTTTTTTACTTTTCCATGATTATTTTTAAGCAACATTGCACACAAAACTGGTGTTAATGTTAAAGCAACTAAGGCAGATATTACAATAGAACCAGCCATTGTAATTGAAAACTGTCTGTAGAAAACACCAACAGGTCCAGTCATAAAAGAAATAGGAATAAATACAGAAACCATTACTAATGTTATGGCTACAATTGCACCACCAATTTCGCCTAAAACAGCATACGATGCTTGGTAAGGAGATAAATTTTCCTCTTCCATTTTTGCGTGCACAGCTTCAACCACAACAATGGCATCATCAACCACAATTCCAATTGCTAAAACCAATGCAAAAAGTGTAATTAAGTTGATAGATAAACCAAACATTTGCATCACAAAGAATGCTCCAATTAAAGAAACAGGTACAGCAATAATTGGAATTAATGTTGATCGCCAGTCACCTAAAAATAAGAAAACAACAATTGCAACTAAAATAAACGCATCTCTTAATGTATGGATAACTTGCTCAATTGATGCATTTAAAAAGTTAGAAACATCATAAGAAATATTAAAATCTACATTGGGTGGTAAATCTATTTTTAGTTCGTCTAATTTTGCTTTAACATCTTTTATAACATCACTACCATTACTCCCAACAGTTTGTTTTAATACAATTGATGCAGAAGGTTTGCCATCTAAATTAGAATAAATATCAAAAAATTCGCTTCCTAATTTTACATCAGCAATGTCTGCTAATTTTATGATTTCACCTTCTTCATTGGCGCGAATTATAATCTCTTCATATTGTTCTGGCTCATTATATCGATCTTGATATGTTAACACATATTCTAAAGATTGTGATGTAATTCCAGAGCTTTGTCCTAATCTTCCTGGTCTTGCCAAAATACTTTGCTCTTGCATGGCTTCCATAACTTCTTCTGCAGAAATATTATAAGCACGCATTCTATCTGGTTTTAACCAAACACGAATTGCATATTTTCTACTTCCTAAGATTTGGGCATTTGCAATTCCGTTAATTCGTTGAATATCTGGAATTACTTTTGTGTATGCATAATTGTATAAAAACTTTTCGTCGATATTTTTATCGGTGCTAGATAGGTTTACATACATTAACATACTTGGCTGAATTGGCGTAATAATTACACCTTCTCTTTGTACCAATTCTGGTAACAATGGCATTACTTGATCTACCCTTGTTTTTACACGAACAACTGCCTGATCTGGGTCTGTGCCAGGTTCAAAAATAATTCTGATAGTTGCTTCTCCAGCACTTGTGGCATCTGAAGCTATGTAGCGCATTCCTTGCACACCATTTATAGCAGTTTCTAAAGGAATTAACGTTGAGTTTACTAAAACTTCTGCGTTAGAACCTGGGTAGGCAATAAATATATTTACAGTAGTTGGTGCAATTTCTGGGAATTGAGATATTGGTAATTGCTTAATTGCAAGCGAACCAATAAATACAATCATCACTGAAATAACGATTGCTAAAACAGGTCTTTTTATAAATTTTTTAAACATTTCTTTTGTAGATTTTAGTGAAACTAAATTTTTAAAAGTTGCAGAACAACGCATTAAAAATTAAAAGTTGAACTAATCCCGATTTTTTCGAGATTTTTATTATTATCCTAAACCTAGTTTACTATTCAGCATACATATCTAGTCCAGATAAAACTTTTTCTGGAGATTCGTATTTTGTATGGATTTTCTCGTTGTTTTTTACAACTCTAATTCCTTCTAGTAAAACAACATCTTTTTCAGATAGTCCTTTAGATACTATAAATAAATGAGGCAGTTCTGCACCAACAGTAATTTCACGTTGTTTGGCAATATTATCTTTGCCGATTACAAAAACATAACGTTTGTCTAAGATTTCGAAAGTTGCTTTTTGTGGAATAATAATAACATCTTTAAAAGGTACTTTCATTAAAACACTACCAGTTTCTCCATGTCTTAAAATTTTATCAGGATTTGGAAACGTGGCTCTAAAAGCAATATTTCCTGTATTGCTGTTAAATTCACCTTCAATAACTTCTACAATTCCTTTTTGATTAAATTCTTTGTTATTCGCCATTAAAAGCGCCACTTCTTTTTTACTGTCTTTGTCTTTACTGATAATATAATCTAGATATTCTGCTTCTGGAACGTTAAAATAAACCCACATTTTACTATTGTCAGAAAGTGTGGTAAGCAGTTCACCTTCGTCTAAAAGACTGCCTTCTCTAACATGAAGATGATCCATAATTCCATCAAAAGGAGCTGTAATTTTAGTAAAACCTAAATGCGTTTGTGCTAAAGAAACTTCTGCATTTGCTTTTGCTAATTTTGCTCTAGACATTGCCAATTCGTTTTGAGAAACCACATTGCCATCTGCCAATAATTTGGTGTTTTGTAATTCAATCTCTGCTACTTTAGATTCTGCTTTTGCGATGTTTAAATCTGCCTGATAAATATTTGGCATAATTTGAAACATGGCTTGACCTTTTTTTACATGTTGGCCTTCATCTACAGAAATACTTTTTAAATAACCTCTCTCTAAAGCACGTAATTCAATGTGTCTTATGGAGTGTATTTGACTTACGTAATCTTTAGTAATTGAGGTGTCTTTTTTAATAGGGTTGGTTACTAAAAACTTTACTTCTACTTCTTTGTGTTCTTTTTTTGTGTTGCAGCTTGTGTATGTTAAAACCACGAATAAGCTAACGAAAAAAATATAATTTTTCATTTTTGTATTTTAAATAAAGGGTGATGTTAGTTGGGAAAATTAAAACCATTATTGGCTAATTTCCCTAAAGTTGTATTATTTTTTTTGAGTGATAAAATTTACAGACGTTAAGAAAAAACTGTCTGTAATAAGTAGAATATCAGATTCTAAAAACCTGAAATTTAATAGTAAGTTTTACTGAAGTTGTTTTAAAATAATATAAATACTGCTTCGATTTTTCGATAAAAGAAAAGTAAGCTGAACCAACAGAATAGTTATAAGAAGATGGTATTGGAAAGTTACTTTTAGTTAATTTATGAGAATGTGATTCCTCTTCATTTTCCTCTGTTTTTTCAAAATCAATAGCTTCAGAAAAATTTGAATTTCTGTGTTTATTTTCATCCGAAGAAAAAATAAAGCAATCTAAATTTTGAGTAATATTATCATAAGGTTGAACATCTATATCTTGCGAAAATAGAAGTAACTCGCTGTTGTTTTTTGCAAAAGTATCTGCAAAAGAGTTAAGTAATAAGATAATTAAAAGAAAAAAATACTTTTTCAATATAAATGTTATTTTCAGATTACAAATGTATAGTAAAATTAATGATAGTACAAAATCAAAATTTTGAAAAATGTTAAATAAAAGCAAAAAGTATTAACAAAACCTTAAGAAAATAGAAAGGTATTTTTGCGCTATTGTAAAATCATCAATTTTTGATGTGTATTTTTTAATTATTATCAATTTTAACAGATGAAAATTCTATTTACGTTCTTTTTTTTTAGTTTTTTATTATCAACTACAATAGTTGCTCAAGAATTAAAAGAAGAAAAAATACCAAAAAGAATTTATACAACAAAGAGATTAAAGAAAGTTCCTGTAATTGACGGAGCAATTTTTGATGATGCTTGGAGCGAAGTAGAATGGTCTACAGATTTTACTGAAAAAAATCCTGATGAAGGCACACCACCTGCTTATCAAACAATGTTTAAAGTATTGTATGATGCTAAATATTTATACATTGCTTTACGTGCTTTTGATGAGGAACCAGAAAAAATTCAACAAAGATTAAGTAGAAGAGATGGTTTTGCAGGCGATAGAATAAACGTAATTATTGATAGTTATCATGATAAAAGAACCGCCTTTGTTTTTACAACAACTGCAGCAGGTGTTAAAGGCGAAGAAATAGTTTCGCAAAATGGTGATAATTGGGATGATAGCTACAATCCAATTTGGTACACAAATGCAAAAGTAGATGATAAAGGTTGGACTGCAGAAATGAAAATTCCTTTTAGTCAATTGCGTTTTGGGAAAGTAAAAGAGCAAATTTGGGGTTTTAACATCAACAGAACTATTTTTAGATTTCAAGAACGTTCTTTATGGCAAAGAATTCCCAATAGCCAAACAGGTTTTATTAGTGAAGCTGGAGAATTACATGGCTTAAAAGATTTAGTAGCACAAAAACAATTAGAAATTCAGCCTTTTACAGTGCTGCAATATGACAATTATCCATCAGAAGCTGGCAATCCTTTTAGAACAGGAAGCGATTTTAAATTAAATGCTGGTTTAGATGCAAAAATTGGAATCACGAATGATTTAACTTTAGATCTAACTGTAAATCCAGATTTTGGACAAGTAGAAGCAGATCCTGGGGCCATTGCTTTAGATGGCTTTCAGATATTTTTTAAAGAACAGAGACCTTTTTTTGTAGAAAACTTTAATATTTTCGATTTCGAATTTGCAAACGGAAGTGATAATCTTTTTTATAGCAGAAGAATTGGCAGAAACCCTCATAGAGATGCAAATCTAGAAAATGGTGAATTTGCTCAAGTTCCACAAAACTCTACAATTTTAGGAGCTGCAAAATTTTCTGGTAAAACTAGAGATGGTTGGTCAATTGGTGTTTTAGAAAGTGTAACTGCCAATGAATATGCAAATATTAGGCAAATTGACGGTTCTGAAAGAGAAGAAATTGTAGAACCTTTAACCAATTATTTTGTTGCAAGAGCGCAAAAAGATTTTAATGAACGTAATTCTTTTATTGGTGGGATTTTTACATCAACAAACAGAAATTTAAACGGTAATTTTAGTGAATTGCACAAAGCAGCATACACAGCTGGAGTAGATTTTAAGCATAACTGGAAAAATAGAGAGTATTATGTGGAAGGAAATTCAGTTTTTAGCCACGTTTTAGGAAGCACAGAAGCAATTACAAGAACACAAAGAGCTTTACGTCATAACTTTCAAAGAGTAGATGCAACACATATTTTTGTTGATGAAAATAAAACCTCTTTAACTGGAACAGGAGGAAGAGTAGAGGTTGGTAAAAATGGTGGTGGAAATTGGCGATATAATGGAGGTTTTATCTGGCGTTCTCCAGAATTAGAATTGAATGATGTTGGTTTTTTAAGGAGAACTGATGAAATGATTCAGTACACGAATCTTAATTATTTATGGCAAGTTCCAACCGAAGTTTACAGAAATATAAATGCAGGTTTTGAGCAAGGTTCTGTGTATGATTTTGATGGTAATTTAAACAATATTAATTACGAAGTAGCAGGAGAAATTAGTTGGATAAATAATTGGTGGTCTGAAGCTGGTTATAGTTTAATTACTAATTTTTATGATAATTTCTTTTTGAGAGGTGGTCCAAGATGGCAAAGACCAAACACTTCTTCTAAATACATTTTTATTGGCTCTGATAATAGTAAGTTATTTAGTTTTACTTTAGGATATTCCAATAACGATAGTGATGAAAATGTTGTAGGTAGAGATCGTTTTGTAATCAGAACAAATTATCAACCTTCAGACTCATTTAGCATGTCTTTTAATATTGAATATGAAAATGAATTTGATAGAACACAATTTATCCCAAATGCAAGAGGAACCTCATTTAATAATGATGCAAGATATATTTTAGGGCGAATTCAAAATGAAACCTTAACAACTACTTTGCGTTTAAATTATAGTTTTACACCAGATATTTCATTACAATTTTATGGACAACCTTTTATTGGTAGAGGTAAATTTACCGATTTTAACTACGTAATAAATCCTGTTGGAGAAACTATAAACGATAGAATTTCCGTTTATAATGATGCTCAAATAAGTTTTGAAAATGATCGTTATTTAATTGATGAAAATATAGATGGTGCAACAGATTACAGTTTTGAAAATCCTGATTTTGCTTTTGTACAATTACAAACAAATTTAGTTGCAAGATGGGAGTATATTCCTGGTTCTGAATTATTTTTAGTATGGTCTAGAGGTTCTGTAGGAAATGCAGATGTTACCAGTGATTTAGTAAATAGTGTTTCTGAGCAAGTTTTTGAAGCGCCAGCAAACGATACTTTTTTGGTAAAGTTTACATATCGATTTGCGAGGTAAAATTTCTTAGCAAGTTAAATTTGGATTCTTGTAAGCCCTAAAAAAAAGATTAACATACGAGTGAGGAAGTGAATCTTTAAAAGTATTAGTAGCTATCTATGTTTTAGTTTGTTTCTTAAATACATTAATTTAAAAATCAGATTTATAATAACGTAGTCTTGTCAATATGTATATACTTTCATATTTTATAACTGTATATTCTTGGTAATAAATTTAATATCTTATATATCCAATAAAACCAGCTACTTTTGACAAAACTTTTTTCTTTCATAAACCATTTTAAATCCTCAAACAATGAAACAATTTTACATCACAATTATTGCACTTGTTTTTTCTACAATTATTTTTTCGCAAGGTATTTCCGTTCAAGGAATCGCTAGAGATAATGCAAACTCTGCAATAGCGGATACTAACTTAACATTTACATTTAGTATTACAAAAACAGATAATACTGTATTATACGCAGAAAACCAGTCTATACGGACAGATAATTTTGGTGTTTTTTCTCATATTTTAAGCACTGGTAATCCAGTAACCAATTCATTTAACGCAGTAGATTTTTCTATAGCAAATTTAAAATTAAAAATTTCTGTAATTTATGGAGGTAATAATATTGAATTTCATAATCAAGCGCTTCAATATACACCTTATGCACATTTTGCTAAAAAAGCAGCATTAGCGACAAATGCAACAAATGCGGACGACGGAGTGCCTACAGGTGCTATTATGCCCTATATTGGTACAGTTGCTCCAGCAGGTTGGGTGCTTTGTGAAGGTCAAGCTTTACCAAATAATGCAGAGCACAGCGCTTTAAGAAGTTTGGTGGGTGGTAGTGCACCGAATTTATTAGGTATGTTTTTAAGGGGTACAGGAACAAACCCTAGAAGTGCTTCGTATGCTGGTCCTAGTTTAAAAGGTTTTCAAGATGACTCATTTGAATCTCACGGACATGGGGTTACTGTTACCGTTAATGCAGTGGGAAATCATCGTCACAATATTGAGAAATTACCCTTAGACTCGCAAGCAAATGGGTCTGGTGATATGCCTACCTTAGCAGGTAATAGTTCAGGGGATGATGAATCGTTTGCATCTGTTCCTGGAGGGGCTAATGCTATTAGTGCAGCTGGTGCTCATGATCACTCAGCTAGCGGGAGTATTGCCAATACAGGTGGAGGTGAAACACGCCCAGTAAGTTACGGAGTAACTTATATTATAAAATTGTAGTCATTTTAAAATATCTTTTATGAAAAAAATACTACAAGTTCTATGCTTGTGCTTTGCGGCATATGGTATCAATGCACAAGAACAAAGTCAGCCCAAAGTTTTTATAGGAAACGCAGCTGCAGATTATAAGTCTGCAGACAACAATTTAAAAATACAATTGCAAGTAGGAGGAAGTGCGATTTCTACTTCTTTTAATGATGGAAAAATTAAACCTACTGTTGGTTTTCCTTTTGGTATTTTATATATTTCACCTACTTTTATTATAGACGGTTTTGAGGTCTCTAAAGGATATTATAGTGATAAAGTAAAGATTACGTGGGAATTTGGTGCCAATCAAGATTTAATCAAAAAAGTTAATATCTACAGAAGAGAATTGGGTAGCTCGGGATTCAGCCAGCTTATTGGTAGTGTTAGCAAGGATGTTTTTGAATACAATGATACTCAAATTGAAGGCGGTGTTTTATATGAATATACAGTAGAGGTTTTAGGTGTTTCTGAAATAAGAGAGTTGTACAATACCTTTATAGTAGGTGTTGGGTTTAGAAACCCTACGGCTACGGTGTCTGGAGCTATAAGTTATGAAGGTAGAAGCCCAGTGCAAGATGTACTTGTTTTTGCAGAATCCTTGGGTTCAGTAAATAAAACAACAAGAAGTGTTATTTGTGAAGGTAATAATAAGGGCTCTATTAACATTCAAGATATTACAAATGTACCAGCATATGCGGTAACATTACAGGCTTGGCTTGCTTTAGGTGAGGATTGGACTCAACTTGTTTTAAATGGAGAAAACCTTAATCATCGTTTTTTTTTTAAGAAAAATGATGAATCAATTTCAATTCATCTGCACCCATCAGATAGTTCGAATCTTTTTTTTGAAGTAAACAATAGTTTTCCGACAGGAGAAATAGATGTGGCAGGAAATGACATATTAAAAACAATAGCTAGTTCAGAACCTAGTGAGTTTTTACATGTTAGTGTGGTTATAGAAGAAGGAAAAGAACTTCGATTTTTCATCAATGGTAGAGAACTTAATGATGCCTACAAGGCAAAGCAGCCTGAGGGTGCTATTTGGTTTGGAACTAACATGTCTGGGTATAAAGTGGGCGAGGGGATATCAGAAATTGGAAAGTTTACCTCATTAAATTTTTACAATCCTGACGCTGGGAGTGCTCAAATAGATGAGTTAAGAGTATGGAATCGTGTACTTTCAAATGAAGAAATTAGAAGAGATTATAGACGCTATTTAAGCGGAGGAGAAAATGGTTTGGCTATTTATTTGCGGATGGATGAAGGAAAAGGAAATCTGTTGTATGATTTATCTAGAGTAGGATTTAATCAAAATAAAAATCATGCGTTACTCTTTGGTAATTTCCAATTTTCTACAACGGTGCCTACGCCACAGCAATTAGGTGTTTTTGGGGTTACAGATAAAAACGGAAGTTATACAATTTCTGGTATTGGTTATCAAGGTACTGGAGAATCTTTTGTAATAACACCCTCTTTAGGGGTTCATAAATTTGAACCGGCAAGTCAAACTTTATTTTTGGGTTCAGAAGAATCTGTTGTAAATCAACTAAATTTTAAGGATATATCTTCTTTTAAATTTAATGGAAGAGCTGTTTATAATGTTCAAAATGTATTTAATACATTAGCACTAGATGCATCAGAAAATAATTATACGCAAATAGAAGATTACGGATATAATAAGTATAGAGTAACAAGTAATGGTGCTAAAATAATCATCAATAAAGGACAGTTTTATTACGAAGGTGGTACTGTAAATCCTTCAAACGGGTTTTATGAAGGTGGTGCTTTAAAGAAATATCCAGTAATTGGTTTAGAAAAAGGCTATGTGTACATTGATGGTAATATTGTAATCAATTCAAAAAACCAACCAGTGGAAACGGCTGCAGATGGTTCTTTTACAATCAATGTGCCTATTGGAGACCATACTATAGAAGTTAGAAAAGACGGGCATACATTTACGCACACTGGTTTTTTTCCTGCATCTGATACTTTTGAGTTTTTTGAAGACCAATTAAGTCCAAGTTGGTTTATAGATGACACAAGAATTTCTTTAGTAGGGAGAGTTGTTGGTGGAAAAGTACAATCTGAGAAGCCTATAGGTTTTGGTTTAGAGGGCGAATTTTCGCACATAAATTTTGAAGGCGAAACCAATGAAGAAAAAGAAATTATTTCTTCAAAAAATAATATTGGTGTTGCAAATATTACTTTGAAAGGAGATATAAGTACTTCCATTTATGATGTTATAATAGCTACAAATGAGGTTACAGGGGAATATAAGGCATCTTTAATACCGTATGTTTACTATATTAAAAATACAGATCTTAAAATTCCAAAAAACGAAGCGATAACTATTTTATCAAGTGCAGAAACGTTAAACTTATTGGCAACGCCTAAATTAGATTCTATTAGTTATACCGCTAAAGATGGTACAGAGTTTTTTTCTGAACCGTTTCATCATAAAAAAAGTTTTAGATACAATGCAGCTGTTACTTTAACTTTATTAGATCAGCAGTATGAAAAAGAAATAATAATTAAGAATAATACTTATGATATTAGTGGTTTAGTGGATCCACTATATATACAAAAAAAGAAATACGATATTATTTTTGAAGTCTCTCAAAACTACATTAATAAAGATAAAACAGCGGAAGTAATTACAAAAGAGTTTTTTACGCAAGGTGTTTTTAACATTACTAATAATTTAGAAATTGTTGGTAAAAGCACCGTGTCACTTATAGATAATAACAAAAAATATAAATATTCCTTTTATGCTGGTGAGCCAAATATTGCTATTGCAGATGGTTTTAAAAACTCAATAGCAGTTACGTACAGCATTCCTGGTAGCAACGCACTCGCAATTTCTAATAGTTCAGATTTTAAATCAAAAGGAATTGTAAATGGTGGTGCTAGCACAGGTGGTGTTGCCTTTGCTACAATCGCTCCAGAAGTGCCAGATATTATTTTAAGAGACCCGCCAGGATCTAATAGTTTTGCATCTATTGAAAAAGGAACAACAATTACTTATACAGAAGAAACAACGGATGCAAGTTCTGTTGCCAATGGTGGTGGATATTATGTTTCTGTTGGGCCTACTTTAGAGGTTAGTGTAGGGTTTATCAGTTTTTATACAGATTTAGAAACAAATATAGTTGCAGATACCGAAGGCTCATTTTCAAAGTCCATAGAAAATACCTCTCAAAATGTTACTACAAATACGTATACTTTTAATCAAACTATTTCTACAAGCGATGAAGTAGATTTTGTAGGTGCTGATGGAGATTTATATATTGGAAACTCAAAAAATGTATACTATGGTATCTTTAATAACATGTTTATTACGGATGCACCATTAGCACTTACCGACGGAACCCCAGTAGACAATGTTGAGGTTACCGCAAAAGACACAGAAGGTAATGATACCCAGATTTACATTAGTACAAGAAAAGATTATTTTATTGGAGAACAACCAACAAAAACATTCTTTTCATATTCTCAAAAATATATTATTGAAACTTTAATTCCGGAATTAGAACAGTTAGCGGCAAATTTTGTTCCTAACCCAAATCCTAATCCAGATCCATTAGTGCCTGCTTATACAAAAGCAACTTACGAAAACCAAGCTGATTTATGGCGAAAAGTAATTCAGCAAAATGAAAAGGCAAAGTATGATGCTAAGAATAATAGACCGGCATATAGACAAACTGTTTTAGATAAAGTAAAAGATTTAGGAGCATTTCAAAGTGAAATAAATAATTTAGTAATAGATAATTTCTTTTCTAATCAATCTTTTGATGCGGGAGTTGGGGAGTTTACAAGTGCTATCACTTCTACCACAATTATAGGAAGCGCTATAGAAAGATCCATAGAAACTACAGAAGAGTTTAAAACTCAATTAGGTCTTTTAGTAAATAATGTAGGGGCAGTTGGTAATTACACAAGGGATAACGGGACCGTTGAAACCGAATCATTTACTTCTGAAAGCGAATTTACAACCACAATTTCTTATACCTTAAAAGATAACGATCAATACAATGTATTAAGTGTAGACGTAGTAAATATGTTTGATGGTAATGGCCCAGTTTTTATAACAAAAGCAGGTGCTACTTCTTGTCCTTATGAAGAAGAGGTAACGTCGCTATTTTACAAAAATACTGGCTTCGATGAGAATGTTGTTGGGTCTGGAGGAGAGGTTTTGGCGGATGCCACAAACAGCGTTTATCTTCCTGAGGTAAAAGCTACAAAAACAGTTTTAACAAACATTCCCGAAAGTGAAGGTGCTTTATTTACATTACTGCTAAAAAACAATAGTGAAACACAATCAGATCTAGAGTATATTATAGAAGTAGATGCATTAACATTAAATGGAGCAACAACCAATGTAAATTCTAGTGGTGTTAATGTTTACATACCTTTTAATGAAACTGTAGCTTTTCCTTTTGAAGTATACAAATCATCTGCTTCCAGTATTTTTAAGTATGATAATATTAGAGTGTATTTAAAAAGCCCTTGTGATGATATCAATGATTCTGACGGTTTTATAGATGTTTCAGTCGAGTTTAAGCCATCTTGTTCTAAAGTACTAGTTTCCGCACCAGAAAATAATTTTATTTTTAACAGAGCAGAAGGTTATTCTCAAGATTCAGATGGCAATATAACCACGAATACAATGCCAATTACTTTTACAGATTTTAATATTGATTTTAACGGATTCAAAAAAATAGAATTACAATACAGAAACGCAAGTTCTGCTAACTGGATAAAATTAGCGAGTTATTATGGTTCCGAAACCTTAAAAACCACGGCTGGAGATTCAAATGGAATTGTAATTGGCAGTTCAGACGCTGAGTTTACCTATAACTGGGATATTATTGGTGATAAGATAACTGATGGAAACTATCAGTTTAGAGCAATCTCTTATTGTACAGATAATATTACATACAATTCTGCAATTATTGCTGGAATTGTAAATTTAAATTCGCCTGTATTATTTGGTACACCTCAACCATCTGATGGTATTTTAGATGTTGGTGAAGATATTTTAGTACGATTTAATGAAGCTGTTTTTAAACGTGGAGCAACTAATATTACTGTAACGGGTTTAAGCAATCAACAACAAATAGATCATGCAGTTTCTGTTTATTTAGACGGAACTGCAAATAAAATAGAATTGCCAAACCAACGATTGGGTAAAGAATCTTTTACATTGCAGTTTTGGTATAAAAACCAAACAACTGGTTCTGGTAAGTTAATTTCTCAAGAAAACGGAATTAACGCTACTTTAAATGGAAATGAGCTTACATTTAGTGTTGGCGAATCATCTGTAAAAGCAACTATAAACCCGGCGCAATATAATTTCTATTCGTTGGTATATCAAAGCGGGAATGCTCCTCAATTATTGATATTAGAAAACGGGAATAAATTACATAATAAAACGTTAAGTGGTAATTTAGACATCAACTCTAATAGTTCAATTTTTATTGGTGGCAATGCAGTTGTTGGTAATATACATGACATCCGCTTGTGGTCTAAACCGTTTACCCCAGCGCAAGCAACGGTAGCAAAAGATGTAACCTTAACTGGTAAAGAATTAAATTTGTTAGGGTATTGGAAGTTAGACGAAGGAAACGGAAATATTGCTATTGATAAGGCAAAAAGTAAAAATGCAACTGTAGGTTTAGGTTGGGACATCAAACCAAAAGGAACCGGGTATGAGTTTAAAAATTCTGAATTCTTAACTTTAGACAATGTTGGATTTATTCAGCCTACAAATTTTGAAGACATCACACTTTCTTTTTGGATAAAACCAAACGAAACAAGTACCGGAACTATTTTTTCTAATGGAAGAGGAAATGATACTGAAATGCTTTTAACAAACGGTTTTAGAAATAAATGGTCTGTCAATTTAAAAGCAGATGGTAATCTAGAGTTACTTACAGAAAATATTTCGTATCCAATAACTTTTAGTTCTTTAGCAAAAAATAGCTGGACGCATGTGGCTATTGTTAGAAAAGTAGGAGGTTCTTTAAATTCGTACATCGACGGAAAAGAAGAATCTTCAGTTTCATCAGCAAAAACAGGAGGTTTTACAGGAAATAAAATAGTAGTAGGTGCGCGTTTATATAAAGACTTGGTAGGTAACGAAACAATTGAAAATCATTTTACAGGTTTGTTAGATGAAATTAGATTCTGGAATACGGTAAGAAGTTTAGAACAAATAAAAAGAGACCGTTATTTTGAAATTGATTCAAATTCAGAGGGTTTACTTTTAAAATTAGATTTTAATAAAGACGCTACAAATACAACAAATGGGCCTGCTTACAATCATGTAGCCATCAATTTAACAAATACATCAACTTTTGCTAAATTAAAAACGGGTGCAGCACAAAGTTATACGCAAGATTCACCACCGTTAAAACCTATATTACAGTTTACAAACATACCGTTTTCAACAGTAATTAATGGTGATGAAATGATTATTCAGCCAGATTTAACAGACGAAGACTGGAGTTTATTTGAAGGTCAAATCTTGAATTTTTCTGTCTCTAGAATGTATGATGAGCATTTTAATGAGCAATTGTCTCCTATTAGTTGGTCTGGATTTGTAAACAAACAAGAAATAGAGTGGTTTACAGCAAATCAAACTAAAGAAATAAATGACGAGAAAATTATTGGCGAAACCTATAACTTTATTATGGATGTTGTAAATAAAGGCGGTAGCAACCAGCCTTTTACAATTACTGGTTTGCCAACTTGGCTTGAAGCCGAAGTAGTATCTGGTTTAGTAGCACCAAATACTAATAAACAAATTAAGTTTACGGTAGACAATGATTTGGCAATGGGTAATTATACGGCAGATATTTTCTTAGAAACAGCCTCAGGTTTTAATGATAGATTAACGTTCACTTTACGTGTACTTTCTGAAGCTCCAGACTGGTCTGTAAATGCTACCGAATACTCTTATAGTATGAATGTTATTGGAAAAATACAAATTAATGGAAGTTTTTCTAGAGATATTTACACAAAAGTAGGTGCATTTGTAAACGATAAACCAAGAGGAGAAGCGTATTTAAAATATGATGTAGCGTATGATAGTTACTTTGTTTTCTTAACCACATATAGCAATTTAGAAGATGCAAATGGAAATTTCTCTATTGATGAAATAACGTTTAAAATTTGGGATGCAATTAATGGAAAAACAGTAGCTTCTACGATAGATAATTTAGCTAAAATTAGTTTTGAGGTAAATGGTATTTTAGGGGCTAAATCTTCACCTAAGATATTTGCAACAACTAATTTAGTAGAGCAAAATTTACAGTTAAATAAAGGTTGGACTTGGGTTTCTCTTTTTGCTGATGATGCTAAATTTAACAATCTAAATCAAACTTTTAGTAGTTTAGATTTACAAGGCGGAGACGCCATAAAGTCGCAATCTCAATTTGCTAATTATGAAAGTGGTAGTTGGAACGGTAGTTTACTGGAACTAGTTACTTCCAAAATGTATAAATTAAAGTTGAGCAAAGCAGCTTCGATTCGCTTTTTAGGAGAAGAAATTTCTCCTTCTAATTTTTCAATTAATATTAATCAAAACTGGAACTGGTTACCATTTCCAATTCATAGAGATATGCCTTTAAATGAGGCTTTAGCCTTTTTTGATGTAAGCGAAGGAGACGTTATTAAAGATCAATTTAATTTTGCAATTTATGATCCAAATTCTGGTTGGAGCGGTACTTTAAATTACCTAGAATCAGGAACGGGTTATATGTTAAAATCTACAGTAGCACAAACATTTAAGTATCCTGATGCCGATATTTTATTTAAAACAGTAAGCACCAAAAAAGCGCAAAAACAGCAAGTAGATAATGCGAATGATTTTGCCCAATACAGTGGCAACATGAATATTATTGCAGAGGTTATTTCGGATGAAAACTTTACCAAAGTGTTAATTTATGATGAAAAAAATGTAGTAAGAGGATCTTCTGAAATTGTAGATATTAACAATAAAAAAATTAGTTTTATTACTGCTTTTAGTAACTTAAATGAGACTTTAAAGTTTGTTTTAGCGAACGATTTTCAAGCAGTAGATATTCATGAAAACTTTGTATTTGCAAATAATTTGGTTCTAGGAGATTTAAAAAATCCTGTTCAATTATCAACAAAAGTATTGACTTTAGATAACTTGATTTTAGCGGACGCTATTTTGTATCCAAATCCTTTTACAAATGAGATAACCATCGATGTATCTAAAGAAAATATCGAAATTTCTAAAGTAGAAGTGTTTAATATAATTGGAGTTTCTTTACTTTTTAAAACGAATAATTTAGATCAAAAAACAACAATTAACACATCTAATTTAGCAAACGGAATTTACTTAATTCGTATAACAGATAGGACAGGTAAATTTGTAGTGAAGAAAATGATTAAAGAATAAAGTGATGAAAACATATTTTTTAATTCTTTTTATGTGCTTTTACGTTACTAATTTTTTTGGACAAGATCCAAACTGGAATTTTAACTTAAACGATTATCAATTTAACATGACGTTTACAACAGCGTTAAATATAAATGGCGCAGCTTTATCATCGCCTAATGATAAAGTTGCCGCTTTTGTAGATGGTGAAGTTAGAGGTGTGGCTGGCGTATCTTACGTAGCAAGTTTAGACAAATATGTTTCTTATTTGACTGTGTTTTCAAATAGTGCATTCGGAGAAACGATTAATTTTAAAATTTACGATAGTACAAATGATCAAGTTACTACGGTTTCAAGTAATGCGGTCTTTCAATTAAATGCCCAGGTTGGCGGTATTTTCCAGTCGTTTAGCTTGGCGAATCCTTTATTGAATACAAGTGCAGAAATCACTTCTTTTTCTTTTAATATCGTAGCCGAAAAATCTATAAATATTTCTGAAAACACCATCGATATTTTAGTTCCTGAAGGTACAGATTTAACTAATTTAGTGGCCAATTTCATCACAAGTAGTGGGGCATCTGTATTTATAGATAAAGTGCAACAAGTACCTAATAATACTGCGAATAATTTCACGAACTCATTAATATACCAAGTGTTATCTGAAGACGAAGCCACTATAAAAGAGTACGTTGTTAATGTTGCCATTTCTGTAATTGTATCTGATTTAATGGTTAGTTTAACTACTAACTCTAACTTGCTTGTAACCGAAAATCCTATAGAAATTAGACTCACTACAAGTGAGGCAATACTTCCAGTAAAACAAGAAGATTTTTTACTTACAAATGCTGCGATTCAGTCTATTGTTAGTGTAAATGAAAGTACATACACTATAAATTTTGTAGCCATTTCTCAAGGAGATTTTTCGATACAAGTACCTGAAAGCAAAATTAGTACACCAAATAGTAAGGTAAGTAATGCCTCAAATAAACTAATATTTACATACGATTCTAAAGAACCTTATTTAGTCTCTATTTTAAGAAAATTACCGGCTTTAGAAGTTACTAACGAAAATACTTTAGAATTTACGGCTACTTTTAATGAACCTGTATATAATGTTTTGGCTTCTAATTTTGAAAGCATATTAGGTGCCGCACTAAGTATTAAAAAAGTAAACGATGCAACGTACATCGTTACCGTTTCTAATATTGATGTTTATAATGGTAAAGTTTCTCTGAGTTTGAAAAAAATCACTACGATTACAGATTTTTCTGGGAATCCTATAAGAACATCAATCTTAAAAAATTACTAGTATGAAAAACACAATTTTTTATATTTATTTGCTGTTTTTTTTAAGTACTTTTTCTACCAAGAGTTATGGGCAGGATCCTAATTGGTCAGTAAATCCCTCTGATTTTCAATTGAGTATGACGTTTACAACCTTTTTAAATGTAAACGGAACAAGTTTAACATCTAACAATGATAAAGTTGCTGCTTTTGTAAATGGAGAAATTAGAGGTGTTGCTAATGTAGCGTACGCTGCAACCGCCGGTAAATATGTAGCGTATTTATCCGTGTATGCAAATACAAATTCAGAAATCATTAATTTTAGAGTGTACGATAGTAGTAACAATGTAATCGTGGATATTGCTAAAACAGCTAGTTTTAGATCAGATGACAATAGTGGAAGTCTTTTTCAATCGTATTCTTTAGCAAACCCTGCGTTGAATACGCAAGCTATTTTAAATGATTTTAATTTTAAAGGTATTACTCCAAATAGTAAAACCCAAACAGGAAGTACTTTTAACTTTGTGCTGCCAGTAGGAACCGTTGTTTCTAATTTAATTCCTGAATTTACAAACTCTCCGAAAGCTAGTGTATTTATCAATCAGATGAAACAAACTTCGGGGGTTTCAAGTGTTAATTTTTTAAACTCTAAAACCTATGCCGTAGTTTCTGAGGACCAAGCTACTTTAAAAGATTATATTATTAATGTAACTGTTGCAGTAAATCCAAGCGCAACGAATACCGTAATTTCTAGTGCTTCAAATACAAAGACAAATGAAATTCCTGTAAATATTGATGTAAAATTTTCGAATGATATTTCGGGTTTTGATCGCGAAGGTGTTCAACTTTCAAATGCAGTAATTTCTAGTATTACAAAGGTAGATAATCAGAATTTTAAAGTAAAAATAGTTCCTATATCTGAAGGAGATTTTTCTGCATTAGTAATTTATGGCGCTGCTTTAGATGCAAATAATAAAAAAAATACAACCTCTAATTTATTGTCTTTTTCTTACGATGAAATTAGTCCAATTATTAAATCCTTAGTGCTAGAAAGAGAATCTGGAGTTGAATTTTTCACTATTACATTTAATGAGGAAATTATAAATGCAGACATTTCAGATTTTGAATTAACAGGGAGCTTGGCAAATGCTTATTTAAAATCCTCTTTAATTTCAATTACCTCTAAAATTTACAGGTTAAATGTTTTTAAATTGAATAATAAACCAGGTAGTGTCTTTTTAAAAATAAAGTCAGATTCAGATATTACAGATAAATCAGAAAACAAAATTTTAGTACAAGAAACGGCTTCCTTTTACCTAGATAATATTGCTCCTATAGTTGAAGTTTACAGCCCTAAGTCATTCTCAACAGAGGAACTTTCTAAATTAGTGCTTACTTTTAGTGAAACGGTGTTTGTGAATGAGGGAAATATAAGAGTATATAAAAGTTCAGATGATAGTCTTTTAGAGACTTTAAGTGTCACAGGTGCAAATGTTTCATTAACCGAAACAAAAGTTACTATAAACCTTGCCAATAATTTAGTATTTGATGAAACGTATTATGTAAAAATAGACGCGGCTGCTTTTAAAGATTTGGCAACTAATAATTTTACTGGGATTTTAAATAATACCGATTGGATGTTTAAAATACAGCGAGAAACGGATAATTACAAACAAGTTAGTGGCGCTTGGTCTAATACAGAAAATTGGAGTTTAGGAAGAATACCAATTACTACGGATAATGTTTTTGTAGCATCAGGAACTACAGGAATTGCGGATGTTACTAATTTAGAAGTCAATAATTTCACAAACTTAGGAACAACCGAAATTGACAAAAAAACAGCAATTATTGTAAACGGAAATTTCACCAATTCAGGTATTTTAACGATAAATTCTGATATTTCTGATAGTGGTGTTTTATTAGTAAAAGGTTCATCAACAGGAACAATTACTTATAATCGAGGAGGTTTAATAGCAAATGGATGGAGTATTTTAGCACCACCATTAAGAGGTCAGAAAGTTGTGGAATTTGCGCAAGTAATTGAAAATGAAATCCGTATAAATAGTTCTGGAAGTCTAACAAGATACGCTGTAGGGTATTATAATGATGCAAATTTTAAAGATTCTAAATGGCAATATTTTGATACGACCACCAGTACTAACACGCTGTTAGATGTTGGCACAGGATATACCATGTCTAGAAAAACAAATGGTTTTGTAAGTTTTACCGGAACTTTAGAGGTAAATGATATCGAAAAAGGGGTTCTTGCAAATCAGTGGACTGCTATAGGTAATTCCTTTACAGCATATTATCCGATTAATAAAAATGTGAATAATAGTTTTTTAACTGATAATGATTTTAAGCTTCAAATTCCATCCGTTTATATTTGGGACGTTACACAAGGTAAATATGGATCTGTAAATAACCTGGTTTCCTCTGAAGAACAGTTTATATCACCAGCACAGGGTTTCTTTATTAAATCAACTAGAGTAACTACGTTAGTTTTTGACAAGAACAAAAGAACAATTAAACCAAGTTCTGGGATTCATGTTTTTAGTAAATCTGCGACTGTAACACCTTTTGTAAAAGTTTTTGTAAAAAAAGGAAATATAAAAGTAAACACAGCTATTATTTATTCTGAAACAGCTACAAACGGTTTTGATAAAACAGAAGATATTCCAAATTTTGACGGTGCAGCTTTCGATATTAATTCTCATTTAGTAGAAAATTCTGATGGCAAAAATTATACAACGCAATCTTTGCCAAAAAAAGAGATTAGCAATACAGTTATTTCTCTTAATTTAAAGGCAGCAGCAAACGATGAGGTCGTTTTTTCTGCTAAAACAACCGATTTCCCTGCAGATGTAAAAGTATATTTAGAAGATAGAGCAACCAACACTTTTACAATACTAACAGAAGAGAATAGCGAATATAAAATTACATTATCTGAAAACAGTGAAGGAATAGGGCGTTTTTATTTACATACTTCTTCTAAGACGCTCTCTGTGAGTTCTACTGATTTAGATGATGTGAGCATTTTAAAATTAAATAATAGTACCTTAAGAATTACAGGTTTGCAGAATGAAAAAGGAACTTTAAAAATCTATACTATTTTAGGACAAGAAGTTTTAAAAATAAATTTCAAAGATAAAATGACGACTGATATTCAATTACCTAATTTAAAATTGGCTATTTATTTAGTGGATTTAACAACAGAAAAAGGTAAGATAACGAAGAAAATAATTATTGAATAAAGCTGGTTAAAATGAAAAAAAATAAACAAGAAATAACTAGAGAACAAGCTATAAAAAAGATAGGTAATTATGGAAAATATGCAGCTTTAACAGCTTTAGGAACCTTTCTAATCTTAAATCCGCTAAAAGCACAAGCTTCTTCAAATCCTGAAGCCCCTGGTTGGGACTGATCTTAATGCAAAAAATCCGAAGTAATTATATTACTTCGGATTTTTTTGTTGTTGATTTCTATTTCTATAATTTTTATTCTATTTCATCAACCAACTCAATAGAACTGGCAACAAATTTATCATCTATAATAGTACCAGTAACTTCTGCTTTTCTAATTACATTACAAAATCCACTGTGTTCATCATGAGCATCACCAAAATCATCAATTTTAAAACCTTCTACAAAATAGGCTTTGTTTTTAAAACGTACAGCTAAACTACAGCCAGCTTCAGAATCTAATTCGAATTTACATTGTCCACAAGAAACTTCAGCAACTTGTTTAACTTCTTTGCTATTTGAACAAGAAATTGCAATCATAAAGATTGATAAAAAAAGTATTTTTTTCATGATAATAAATTTTACTTATTTAAAATAAACGAAGGATTAATATTCCTTTTAATTGACTTTCTTGTTACAATTGTGAACAATGAATACTGTCTATTTTTTAGACCAAGAATCTCTTAAACCAACAATCTTGTTAAAAACTAAATTCTCTTTTGTAGAATCGTTATCAACATTAAAATAACCCATTCTTTGAAACTGAAAACGCTCCCCAATTTCTGCAGATTGTAAACTTGGTTCTAAAAAAGCAGTAATAATTTCTAAAGAATCAGGATTGATGAATTCCATAAAATCTTTGTCTTTATGTGCATCTGGAGCTTCATCTAAAAACAACCTGTCATAAGCTCTAACTTCTGCTTTGATAGCATGTTTTGCAGAAACCCAATGCAAAGTTCCTTTCACTTTACGTTTGCTTTCTTCAGTATCCATTCCAGATTTTGTTAATGGATCGTATGTACATTGAATCTCAATTACATTCCCATCAGCATCTTTTGTGCAACTATTTGCTTTGATAAAATACGCATTTTTTAAACGAACTTCGCTACCCAACTTCAATCTAAAAAACTTCTTATTTGCTTCTTCTCTAAAATCCTCTTTTTCAATATAAATTTCTTTAGAAAAAGGAACTTCTCTGCTGCCAAAACCATCTTCATAATCATTATAATTGGCATCTAGCATTTCCTCTTTGTCCTCAGGATAATTGGTAATTACTACTTTTACAGGGTCTAAAACAGCCATTACTCTTTTGGCAGTTTTGTTTAAATCTTCACGAATTTTAAACTCTAAAAGTGCTACATCAATAACGTTTTCACGTTTAGAAACTCCAACAGTTTCAATAAAACTTTTTATAGATTCTGGAGTATAACCACGTCTTCTTAAACCAGAAATTGTTGGCATTCTAGGGTCATCCCAACCAGCTACAATTCCATTTTCAACTAAAGTTAACAATTTACGTTTACTCATAATTGTGTAACTCAAATTCAAACGAGAAAACTCACGTTGTTTTGGCGGGTTTGGATATTCAGATTTGCTATATTCTAAAACATTCTCTTTAAACCAATCATACAATTCTCTGTGAGGTTTAAACTCTAAAGAACATAAAGAATGTGAAATTTGTTCAATATAATCGCTTTCTCCATGTGTCCAATCGTACATTGGGTAAATGCACCAATCATCTCCAGTTCTATGATGAGATTTGTACATAATTCTATACATTAAAGGATCACGCATTAACATATTTGGAGATTCCATATCAATTTTTGCACGCAAAGTGTGTTCACCTTCCTTGAATTTTCCATCTTTCATTCCTTGAAACAATTCCAAGTTTTCTTCCACAGATCTATTTCTAAAAGGACTATTTGTACCTACTTGAGTTGGTGTTCCCTTTTGAGCTCTCATTTCTTCTGACGATTGCGAATCTACATACGCTTTTCCGTCTTTTATCAACAAAACAGCCCAATCAAAAAGCTGCTGAAAATAATCAGAAGAATAACATTCATTTGCCCAAGAATAACCCAGCCAAGAAATATCTTTCTTAATAGCATCTACATATTCTTGCTCCTCTTTTGCAGGGTTTGTATCATCAAAACGCAAATTTACAGGTGCATTATATTTTTGCCCCAAACCAAAACTAATTCCAATAGCTTTTGTATGGCCAATGTGTAAATACCCATTTGGTTCTGGTGGAAAACGAAAACGTAAATCCTCTTTTGGCATTCCATTTGCCAAATCTTCTTCTATAATATGCTCTAAAAAATTGAGCGATTTATTCTCTTCAGACATCCTTTTCTTTAAATAAATTGAGGTGCAAAATTACGTAAAATACTTTTTAGACTTTGAGCATTCGTAACAAAATTGTAAATTCAGCAACTAATATATAAAGACTATTAATTATGAGCGATAAAATTAGAAATTACACCTGTCCTAAATGTAATCATAAAACATATAAATTAGGACAAATGAGAGCAACTGGAGGTACTCTATCAAAAATTTTCGATATTCAAAATCAAAAATTTACCAGCGTAACTTGCGAAAAATGTACATACACCGAATTTTATAAAACTAAAACAAGCGGAATCAGTAATGTGTTCGACTTTTTTACGAGTTAACATTTAGGGCGTTCCCAAGCAAAAAAGCTTGGTCAGGCTTTCCACTGTAGTTTTTTATTTCAGAATAACAAACGTCTTACTTATTTTTTTATTTAAGTATTTCTAAATAATTGTCATTTCTGTTAGTGCATTAAATTAAATAAAAAAGCTGTCGTTTCAATCCTTAACGCAGGCACATTTATCAGTTAAAGTTTTAACAAAAGGCAATTCAGTATTTATATTTTATTGTAATTTTGTTAAAAATAAAGATGCTACCCAATAAAATTATGTTTTCTTTTTCCTTAAATCATATTGCACTTTCCGTAAAAAATGTTGAATCATCTATAGATTTTTATCAAAAAGTATTGCAATTAGAAGAAATAGAAAACACTGCGTCAAATTCTAAAACAAGATGGTTGCAGTTAAGTAAATCAGTACAATTACATTTAATTCCACGTCCAAATTTAAAAGTAACCATAAATAAAGCTGTTCATTTTGCAGTTTCTATAAAAGACATAAAACCTTTTATAAAACATTTATTAGATTTAGATATAGAGTATTCAGATTGGACTGATACTCTTGCCAAAGATTATGTTAGAAAAGACGGTATTCAACAAATCTATTTTCAAGACATAGATGGTTATTGGATAGAAATAAATAATGATGTGTAACTTAATTTTCACCTTGTTTTTATTGTAAATTTGTACCTATGAAAAATGATGATGATAAAAAGCCAGATTTAGTTGTTTTTAATGAAGAAACACAACAATATGATGCTGCTTTAAAACCTTATGGCACATCAGCAAGTTCACCAGTAATTAAGCCACTAAATACAGCAAGTTGGAAAAACGATGGAATTACACGTGTAAATAAACAACTAAAATCTAAGTTTGACGAGGTTAAAAAAGAATACGAAAACTTAATGCAAAAGTTTCAGTATAATGATTTAATCTACAATGCAAAGTTCAGTTTCGAGCCAATATTTGGTGAAAACTATCATTTATACAATAATAGAAATGGAGAGCCATTTTTGTCGATCATAGAACCAGCACAATGTAATTTTGAGTACATAGGTTCTTTCAGATTAAACACAGACAAAATGTGGGAAAAAATAGATTAACAAATAAAACCTGATAGGTTTTAACAAGATATATAAGTTTGGGAATAATAAAAGTAAACAACATTAAACTCTATGCTTTTCATGGTTGTTTAGATGAAGAAGCAAAAATAGGTTCAGAATACAGCGTTGATGTAAAAGTAAAAGCAGATTTAAAAAAATCAGCAAAAACGGATGAACTTTCTGATACTGTAGATTATGTTCATTTAAATCATATTGTAAAAGAAGAAATGGCAATCAGATCTAAATTATTAGAAGAAGTTGCGCAACGTATTTTAAATCGTTTTTTTAAAGAATTAAAAATGATACGAAAAGCAACAGTTTCTGTTTCAAAAATAAATCCTCCAATTGGCGGAAATGTTAAGGAAGTTGTAATAATTCTTACAAAAAAACGATAAGTATAAAAAATGCTTGTAGTAATTGTAAATTTATGTAAATTTGCAATCCAAAATATAAAAGGTGTCTTGGCCGAGTGGCTAGGCACTGGTTTGCAAAACCAGTTACAGCGGTTCGAATCCGCTAGACACCTCAAAAAAACCTTGATAAATTTTATCAAGGTTTTTTTATGCGCTAATTTTAAGATTGAAGATTAACAAAATTTTGTTTTTAATTAATTCTTTATATTTTAAACGTAAACTATTTTTGTAATCTATTAAAATTTTTAAAAAAAAATATGAAAACTAAAATAATCGTAATAACAGTATTATCAATTTTTGTAATGAGTTGTAATTCAAAAAAAGAAAAGAAAGTAGATTCGTTTGATGAATCTATAACTGGAAAATATTGGAAGCTAAAAACCCTTAAGGGAAAAGATATAAAAATGGAGGAGAATCAAAAAAGAGAAATCTTTTTTACATTAAAAGCAAATGATAGCAGCGTTTCTGGTTTTGCTGGTTGTAATTCTCTTGTTGGTCAATTTTCTATAGAAAAAGGAAATAGAATTCGTTTTAAAAATATGGGAACTACCTTAATGATATGTCCAGATATTTCTTTTGAAGAATCTGAGTTTCTAGATGTTTTTAAATTAGCAGATAACTATACAATTAAAGACGATGTTTTGTCTTTAAATGTTGGTAGAAGAGCTCCATTAGCAGTTTTTGAAGCTGTCTATATGAAATAAATAAAATATATATTCAATATTTATCGTTCCAAATAAATTATCGATTACGTTAAAAAATAATTTAAACGGGCAAATAAAATAGTGGTTAAAGCAATAAATTGCAGCAGATTTTAGAAGTAGTAATTTTTCTAAACATTAAAACGAATCACTAATTTAAAAATATATAGATGAAAACAAATATTGGAATATCAGAAAAAAACAGAAAAGAAGTATCAGAAATATTAGGAAAATTATTGGCAGATGAATTTGTATTGTATACAAAAACATTAAGAGCACACTGGAATTTAGAAGGACACGATTTCCATACAAAACATGTGTTTTTTGAGGAGCATTATGATGCTATAAAATTATTTACAGATAGTGTTGCAGAAAGAATTAGAAAAATTGGTCATTACGCTCCAGGAACATTGAAAGACTTTTTAGATTTAACAAATTTATCTGAAAAGTACGAAGGAGATAATACAAGTCATGATTATACAGTAGCTTTATTAAAAGATCACGACTCAATTATTCAGTACATTCGAGAAAATTTATCGAAAGTAGGGGAAGATTGTAAAGATGTTGGGTCAGAAGATTTCTTAACAGGATTAATGCAAGAACATGAAGAAATGGCGTGGATGTTAAGAGCAACAGTTGCTAAATAATTATCATAAAAATTAAAATATTTAAGAAGCTAAATTCAATTTGAATTTAGCTTCTTTTTTGCGCCAAAAAAATATTTTTAATTCAAGAGTCATCAAATTCTAATTAAAAAATAACGAATTCTAATTCTTCTGATTTTTCCATACTTTAATACGTATTTTTGAGTTGTGTTTATAAACTTCACAACTATGAAAACCAAAAATCTACTTTTTACATTCGCTTTTTTTCTCTTGATTCTTTCTTGTAAAAAAGAGGAAATTAAAACTGATAATATTTATAAGTTCAAAGAATATATCAGTTACACAACTTCTGGAGTTGTTTCAAAAACGGCAAACATCAATATAAATTTAAGGAAAGAAGTTACTGGTTGGGAAGCAAATCAAGAAATTTCTACAGATATTTTATCGATAGAACCTTTTGTGCAAGGAACATTAAAAACGTTAAATACTCACGCTTTATCTTTTATTCCTGATGAAGATTTAGCAACAGATACAGAATACACAGTTACTGTAAAGCTGGATGAAATTTATAAGAATATTGATGAAATTTACAAAAATTACACGTTTCAATTTAAAACAATTACACCCAATTTTAATGTGCAAACAAAAACTTTGCAATCCTATTCAAAGGAATATCAATATCTAGAAGGTGTTTTAAAATCTGCGGATATCATCACTCTAGAAAACGCAAAACAATTAATTGAGGCAACACAAAATGGTACTCTAAAAAATGTAGTTTGGAATGAATCTTTTGCAAAAGGAAAGGTTTTTGAGTTTAAAATTGATAGTATTCAACGATTTATAGAAGATTCAAAATTAACGATTTCTTGGGATGGGAATATTATAAAAGCAGACTCTAAAGGAGAAAGTGACGTTTTAATTCCAGGTAAAAATAATTTTAAAATTGTTGATATAAGTGTCAATACTTTAGGGGAACAATATATTTCGATTAATTTTTCTGATGCGTTAAAAAAGCAACAAAATTTTGATGGTTTAGTTACAATTAAAAATGTTGACAACCCAAGATTTATTGTCAATGGAAATGAGTTAAAAGTATATGCTGATAACAAATTTGAAGACAATATTTTGGTTTCTGTTTTTGAAGGAATTAAAAATTCTGATGATTATAAATTGAAAACTGCTTTTTCTGAAACAATTACTTTCGAGCAGAAAAAACCACAAATTAGAGCAATTTCAAACGGAACAATTTTACCTAATTCAGACGATTTAAAATTTAATTTTGAAGCCATAAATGTCAGAGAAGTTGAGGTTAGAATCATCAAAATTTATGAAGATAATGTGTTGCAATTTCTGCAGGAAAATAACATTAACAGTAATGAAGATTATCAAATAAAAAAAGTTGGGAGAAGCGTTGCTAAAAAAACCATCACTTTAATAGATGATGAAAAAAATAACATGCAAAAGTGGAAAGCTTATAGTGTAGATATTGCTGAAATGGTAAAAACGGAACCTGGAGCTATTTATAGAATTGAGTTAAGTTTTAACAAAGATCAGGTTTTTTATGATTGTTCAGAAAGTACTTCATCAGTCGAAAAAAATGATGATTATCAGGAAGAATATTATGATGAAGAGTATAATATAAGCGATCTTGAAGAGGATAAAAGAGAAGAATTATATTGGGATAATGAGCTGTATAGTTACAGAGATTACAGCTATAATTGGCGAGAAAGAGAAAACCCTTGCAATGCTGCCTATTATAATGATGATAAAATAGTTGCGCAAAATTTGTTGGCTTCCAATTTAGGAATCATCGCAAAGAAAGGAGAAAATAACTCGTATTTCTTTGCAATTACAAACATTTTAAACACAACATCTCAAATTGATGCTACTGTTAAATTATATAACTTTCAACAACAAGAAATTGCAAAAGGCACTACAAATGTTGAAGGTTTTGTAACGATTGAATCCACTAAAAATGCGGCTTTTGCAATTGCATCCAAAGGAAAAAATAAAGGCTATATAAAATTGTTTGATGGCAATTCTTTGTCTTTAAGTAAGTTTGATGTTTCTGGGAGCAAAACCCAAAAAGGCTTGAAAGGTTACATTTATGGAGAACGTGGAGTTTGGAGACCTGGAGATTCACTTCATTTAACTTTTGTGTTGAATGATGCTGATAATAAACTGCCAAAAAATCATCCTGTAAAAATGGAAATTACAGATCCAAGTGGAAAACTGATGTACAAAAAAGTAACAGCAGAAAACTTGAATAATTTCTATAAATTTCCAGTAACAACCTCACAAGAAGCAAAAACAGGAAATTACACAGCAAAAGTTTCTGTTGGTGGAGCAAAGTTTTACAAGAATTTAAAAATTGAAACGGTTAAACCAAATCGTTTAAAAATTAAGATTGATTTTGGTGATGAAATTTTAACCAGCAAAAAACCAATTGAAGGAACTTTAGATGTAAAATGGCTTTTTGGAACGCCTGCAAAAAACTTAAAAGCAGAAGTGAAAGCTAAAATATCTACCACAAATTATAGTTTTGAAGGGTATAATGACTATGTTTTTTCAGATCCATCAAGAACTTTTTCATCCGAAGAAATAAATGTTTTCGATGGGAAATTAGATGAAAATGGTTTAGCAAAAATAAACAGTAAATTAACGGTTGGCGAAAATGCGCCAGGAATGTTAAACGTTCAGTTTTTAGTGAGAGCTTTCGAAAATGGAGGTGATTTTTCTATAGATGCTTTCACAAAAAAATATGCACCTTTTTCTTCTTTTGTAGGTTTAAAATCTCCTGAAGGCAATAGATATGGTTCTTTTTTTACAGATGAAAACCAGAACTTTTCTGTGGTTTCTGTAGATGAAAATGGAAAACCAACTCCAAATAGAGCTTTAGAAATAGCAATTTATCAAATAAATTGGCGTTGGTGGTGGAGTTCTTCTGATGATAATTTATCTAAATATTCGTCAAGCACTTATCATAAATCGTATCAAACTATTAAAGTAAATACGAATGCTGAAGGAAAGGGAAGTTTTAATTTGAACATTCCAGAAAGAGATAATGGACGTTTTTTAATACGAGTTTTAGATAAAAAGAGTGGGCATTCTACAGGAAGAACAGCTTATTTTTATAGAAATTGGTGGCGCAATTCAAGTTCGAATGATAAAGATGCTGCAAAAATGTTGGTTTTTTCTGCGGATAAAGAAACGTATAATGTTGGTGAAACTGCAAAAATTACATTTCCTTCAGGAAGTGAAGGAAGAGCGCTCATCAGCATAGAAAATGGCACAAAAGTGTTGGAAACAAAATGGATAAAAACTACAAAAGGAACCACAACTGCAGAAATTGTCATCACTAAAAATATGACGCCAAATGTGTTTGTAAATATTTCTTTATTGCAACCACACAAAGCTACAGAAAACGATTTGCCAATTCGTTTGTTTGGAATTATTCCGATTTTGGTGGAAGACGTTTCCACAAAATTAGCACCACAAATTGAAATGCCAGCCGAACTAAAACCAGAAAAAGAATTTACAGTTAAAATATCAGAAAAAAACAACAAACCAATGACCTACACTTTGGCAGTTGTAGAAGAAGGTTTGTTAGATTTAACACGATTTAGCACCCCAAATGCGTACAACGATTTTTATGCAAGAGAAGCTTTAGGTGTAAAAACTTGGGATATTTTTGATGATGTAATTGGAGCTTATTCTGGAAGTGTAGATCAAGTTTTTGCCATTGGTGGAGATGGAAATTTATCCAAAGGGAAGAATCAAAAAGCAAACAGATTTAAACCAGTTGTAAAATTTTTAGGGCCTTTTCAGTTGGAAAAAGGAGCAGAAAAATCGCATAAAATAACGTTGCCAAATTATATTGGCTCTGTGAGAACAATGGTTGTTGCTGGAGATGTAATGAATGAGGCTTTTGGAAACGCAGAAAAAACGGTTGCTGTTAAAAAGCCTTTAATGGTTTTAGCTACTTTGCCAAGAAAATTATCACCAAAAGAAAAAGTTACGTTACCAATTACCATTTTTGCGATGGATGAAAAAGTGAAAAACGTACAAATTGAAGTGAAAACGTCCAATGGGATTGCAGTTTTAGGAAACAAAACACAAAGTATCAGTTTTGAAAAACCAGATGAAAAAATGCTGTATTTTGAGTTGGATGTTTTAAAAGCAAATGGTATAAATACTGTTGAAATTATTGCGACTGGAAATGGAGAGAAATCGACTTATAAAGTGGAGTTAGATATTGTAAATCCTAACCCAATTACATCCAAAGTTATTGACAAGGATATTGAAGGGAATAAATCTCAAACTATTGATTTTGAAACTTTTGGAATTGAAGGAACCAATACTGCAATTTTGGAGTTGTCAACAATTCCGCCAATCAATTTTTCTGGAAGATTAGCGTATTTAATTCAATATCCACATGGTTGTGTAGAGCAAACAACGTCAAGCGTTTTTCCACAATTATTTTTAACAGATTTGTTCGATTTAACATCGGTTAAAAAACAAGAAATTCAAAAAAATATAGAAAACGGAATTGCACGTTTAGGGAATTTCCAAAAAGCAAATGGAGGTTTGAGTTATTGGATGGGTGAAAATTACATTAGTGATTGGGGAACAACCTATGCTGGTCATTTTATGTTAGAGGCAGAGAAAAAAGGCTTTGTTTTACCATTTACGTTTAAGAGTAATTTTATTAAATATCAGAAAGAAGCTGTAAGAAATTGGCGACCAGAATACAATCAATATTCAAGAGATTTAAGTCAAGCCTATGCATTGTATACATTGGCTTTGGCAGGAAGTCCAGATTTATCTGCAATGAATAGATTACGTGAATTTAAGCAAATTTCTAACGAAGCAAAATGGAGATTAGCTGCAACCTATGCTTTGGTTGGGCAAAAAGAAGCTGCTGATGAAATTATGCAAAAAGCCGATTTAAATTTCGCTGGATATAATTATTACAATTATGGTTCTGAGACTAGAAACAGAGCAATGGCTTTAGAAACAATGTTGTTAACGAACGATAAAAACACCAAAGATGTTGCTAAAACAATTGCAAAAGAATTGTCTAGTATTACTTGGATGAGCACACAAACTACAGCTTTTAGTTTGTTATCAATTGGAAAAATGGTAGTGAAAAACGGAGGCAGAGCTATGAATTTGTCTTACACAAATAATGGGAAGTCAGAAGTTGTAAAAACAGCAAGTTCTATGGTTCAGAGAACTTTAGAAATTAAGAAAGGAACGAATAAAATCACATTTAAAAATAATGATAACAATATTGTTTTTGTAAGAATTGTAAATTCTGGCAAATTATCTTTAGGTGATGAGATTGCAGAAAGTAGAGGTTTAAATGTTTCTCTGAATTATAAAGATTTGAGTGGTAATAAAATCGATATAAAAAGTTTAAAACAAGGACAGGATTTTGTGGCTGAAATTACAGTAAGTAACCCTAAAAATGTGGCTGTAAAAGATATTGCTTTAACGCAGATTTTTCCTTCAGGTTGGGAAATTGTAAACACACGTTTTACCGATTTTGGAACCACAGCAAAAAGCGAAGCACGTTACACAGATATTAGAGATGATCGTGTTAATTTTTATTTCGATTTAGATCGAAAACGAAATACATCAGAAACAAAAACTTTTACAGTTTTATTAAATGCTGCATATTTAGGAACTTATTATTTGCCAGGAATTCAAGTAGAAGCTATGTATGACAATGATTATTTAGTGAGAACTAAAGGGAATTGGATTGAGGTTGTGAAGTAAAAACAGAAATAACCTGCAAGGTTTCTTTTGAACCTTGTAGGTTTTTAATGATTTTAAAATAAAACTATAAAGCACGAATTGTAATTTCGAAATGAGCCTTTTTAGGCGATTGAGAAATCTCATAATGAAAATTAAGCGTGTGAGATTTCTCCTATCGTCGAAAAGACACTCAAGCTCTAATAATAGTCAATAAATAATTCAAAAGTGAACATCAAAAATTACATATTAAAACACAAAAAGAAAACAATATTCCTTGTTATTCTGTTGATTTTCTATGCGTTTTGTTTGCCAAAAAAATTATTTACAAAACCAATATCCACAGTAATTACGAGTAAAAATGATGAACTTTTAGGTGCTTTAATTGCAAAAGATGGTCAATGGCGATTTCCACATAATGATGCTGTTCCAGAGAAATTTAAAACCTGTTTAATTCAGTTTGAAGATGAATATTTTTATAGTCATCCAGGATTCAATCCGATTTCAATTTTTAATGCTTTAAAGCAAAATTTAAAAGCAGGAAGTGTAAAAAGAGGAGGAAGTACAATTACGCAACAGGTAATTCGATTAAGCAGAGATAATAAATCAAGAACGTATTTTGAAAAATTCAAAGAACTTGTTTTGGCAACTCGTTTGGAGTTTAGAGCATCCAAAGAAAAAATAATTACGTATTGGAGTTCAAACGCGCCTTTTGGTGGAAATGTGGTTGGTTTAGATGCTGCTTCTTGGCGTTATTTTAATCGAAGTTCTGCAGATTTATCTTGGTCTGAAGCTGCAACTTTAGCAGTGTTGCCAAATGCACCAAACTTAATTTATCCAGGGAAAAATCAACAGAAATTATTGGTGAAAAGAAACCGATTATTAAAAAAATTATTAACTAAAAATGTTATTGATTCGTTGACGTATGAATTATCAATTTTAGAAGAAATCCCACAAAAAGCATATCGAATTCCGCAAATAACAACGCATTTATTACAAAATGTAAACCAACAGAAAAAAGGACAATTTGTAAAAACTACGATTGATAAAAAATTACAAACTCAAACAAATGAAATTGTAAAAAACCATTACAATCGGTTATCAAAAAACGGAATTAATAATATTGCTGTATTGGTTTTAGATGTAAAAACAAGGCAAGTTTTAACCTATGTTGGGAATTCACCAACCACAAATAAAAATCAGAAATATGTGGATATTATTACAAAACCAAGAAGCACAGGAAGTATTTTAAAACCGTTTTTATATGCAGCAATGTTAGATGCTGGAGAGTTGTTGCCAAATACGTTGGTTGCAGATATTCCTACAAATTACGGGAGTTATCAACCAGAAAATTTCGATAAAAAATATGCTGGAGCAGTTTCTGCAAAATTAGCGTTGTCTAAATCTTTAAATGTACCAATTGTTAGAATGTTGCAGGGTTTTGGTTTGGAAAAATTTCATCATTATTTGCAAAAATTAAAGCTGAAGGGTTTGCAAAAAAATGCAAATCATTATGGATTGACTTTGGCTTTAGGAGGTGTAGAAAGTAACTTGTGGGATTTATGCAAAAGTTACGCATCTATGGCATCCACAGTAAATCATTACTCAGAAAATTCTAGTAAATATTTTACCAATGAGTTTACAGAACCAACGTTTTATGATGACAAAAAAGTTGATTTTGGAAAAGAATCCAAAGAAAAAATAATTTTTGATGCAGCTTCCATTTACCTAACTTTAGAGAGTTTAAAAGACGTAAATAGACCTAATGCAGAAGAAAATTGGGATTTTTTTGATTCCTCCAAACAAATTGCTTGGAAAACAGGCACAAGTTTTGGTTTTAGAGATGCTTGGGCAATTGGTACCACAAAAGATTACGTAGTTGGAGTTTGGGTTGGAAATGCAGATGGAGAAGGAAGGCCAGGTTTGGTTGGTGTGCAAACTGCTGCTCCAATTTTGTTTGATGTTTTTGATAAATTGCCAAAATCAGATTGGTTTGATGCCCCTTTTGATGAAATGTCAGAAGTTGAAATTTGCTCAAAAAGTGGTTTTAGAGCTACACAAATTTGCGAAGGGAAAAAGTTAGAATATGTCCAGAATTCAGGTTTAAAAACAGCTCCTTGTCCTTTTCATATTTTGGTAAATGTTGATCAATCAGAAAATTACCAAGTAAATACATCTTGCGAAAATTTGGAGAACATTAAACAGAAATCTTGGTTTGTTTTGCCTCCATTATTAGAATATTATTATAAAGATAAAAATCCGTTTTATAAATCGTTACCAAAGTTTAGAGAAGATTGTTTGGGAGAAACTAAAAACGCAATGAAATTTTTATATCCCACAGAAAAAAGCACCATTTTTTTACCCAAAGATTTTGATGGGAAGCAGAATGAATTGATTTTAAAAGTAGCTCATTCTAACAAAGATGCTATTTTATATTGGTACTCAAATGCTACTTTTTTAGGCACAACCAAAGAGATTCATAATTTAGCAATTTCACCTAAAGTTGGCGCCCATAAATTTGTTGTGATGGATAATTTTGGGAACGAGATTCATCAATCTATAATTATCGAAGAATAAATTTATATAATAGTCTGATTCTTAAAATTAAAACTTCAACTAAAACCTTGATTATAGTTGAAAACAGAAAACTAAAACCTTTAGATTTTCTTAACGAAAAATCGTCTTTTTTTTAACATCTTTGTAACATTCAAAAAGTTGTTTTAAGATGAAAATATATCCTATAGAAACTGGTAATTTTAAGTTAGATGGTGGTGCAATGTTTGGTGTTGTACCAAAAACTATTTGGCAAAAAACAAACCCTGCAGATGCTAATAACTTGATTGATATGAGTATGCGTTGTTTACTTATTGAAGATGGTAATCGTTTGATTTTGGTTGATACAGGTTTAGGGGCAAAACAATCAGACAAATTTTACGGTTATTATTACTTATTTGGTGATTTTTCTTTGGATGCTTCACTTAAAAAATTAGGTTTTCATAAAGATGATATTACAGATGTTTTTTTAACACATTTACATTTCGATCATTGTGGAGGTGTTATTGAAAGAACTAAAGATGGATTGCTAATTCCCGCTTTTAAAAACGCAAAAGTTTGGAGTAATGACAAACATTGGGATTGGGCAACTGACCCAAATCCGCGAGAAAAAGCATCATTTTTAAAAGAGAATATCAACCCCATAAAAGAAAGTGGTCAGTTGGAATTTATTCATAGCAATTACAAAGAACAAATTGGTTTTGATGTGCTGTTTATGGATGGGCATACAGAAAAACAAATGTTGCCAAAAATAGAATATCAAGGAAAAACAATTGTTTTTATGGCAGATTTATTACCTACAATTGGGCATATTCCATTGCCTTATGTAATGGGTTATGATACAAGACCTTTATTAACCATTAAAGAAAAAGCAGCTTTTTTAGACTTGGCTGCAGATGAAAATTTCTATTTGTTTTTAGAGCATGATGCACACAATGAAATTTGCACAGTAAAACATACAGAAAAAGGAGTACGATTAAACGAAACATTTACATTTAACGAATTATTTAATTAAGAAAATTTATTATGAGAATTTTAAAACCAGTTTTATTTACAGCATTTGCTGGACTTTTTTTAGCAAGTTGTAAAACAGTATCTAAACTTCCTGTTCCTAATGGAGTTGATAACGCTATAAATATATCAGCAAAAAAAGTAGCCTTAACAGATATTGAAAAAGATAATTGGCAACATTTAGATTTAGCTACAGACACCATTCCTGGAATGAGTGTAGATAAAGCTTACAAATTTTTACAAGGAAAAACGAGTGTAACTGTAGTTGTTGGAGTTGTAGATTCTGGTACAGATTTAAAACATGAAGATTTAGTAGATGTTGCTTGGGTAAATGCAAAAGAAACTGCAGGTAATGGAATTGATGATGATAAAAACGGATATGTAGATGATATAAATGGTTGGAATTTTCTTGGAAAATCTTACAAAGAGCATTTAGAATATGAGCGTATTTTAATGAATCCATCAGTTGCTGATGCAGAAACTTTGGTTGAAGTAAAAGCATTTTATCAAGAAAAATTGGATGCTGCAAAAAAAGCAAATGAAACGTTGTTGCAAAACAAAACAAGATATGAGCAATTATTACAAGGTGTAAAAAGTGCAAATGAAGCTTTTGTAAAACATTTCGGAAAAGAAGATTATACAAAAGAAGAGGTTTTAGCTATTGAAACCACAGATGAGTATTTAACGAATCAAATTACTTTTGCAAAACAAATGTATGCTTTTGGTTTACCATCTATGGTAGTAGCAAAAACAGAAATAGAAGGTGGTGTAAATTATTTTATTGATCAATTAGCTACGAATGAAAAATTAATAAATGGCGATAATTTAAAAACTGATTACAGAACTGTAGTTGGTGATAATGCTTATGATATTAATGACAAACCTGGTTATGGAGATGGAAATTCTGGGCATTCTGAAATTGATGAAGCTCATGGGTCTCACGTTTCAGGAATTATTGGAGCTACAAGAAATAACGGAATAGGTATGAATGGAGTTGCAAATAATGTAAAAATTATGGCAGTTCGTTCAGTTTCTGGTGGAGATGAATATGATAAAGATGTTGCTTTAGGAATTAGATATGCAGTAGATAATGGTGCAAAAGTGATCAATACTAGTTTTGGAAAAGCTTTTTCGCCAAATAAAGAATGGGTTTATGATGCTATTAAATACGCAGCAGAAAAGGATGTTCTAATTGTAAATGCAGCAGGAAATGATGGTAAAAATATTGATATTGAAAAAACATACCCAAATGATTCTAAAGATTTAAAAATGGAAATTGCGAACAATTTATTATCAATTGGAGCAATGAGCGCTAGTTATGATGAGAATTTACCAGCATCATTTTCTAATTATGGTAAGATAAATGTTGATATTTTTGCTCCTGGAGTTCAAATACATTCTACCACTCCAGAAAATGGATATGCAAAATTTAGTGGAACATCTATGGCAGCACCTTCAACTGCTGGAGTTGCAGCTTTAATACGTTCTTATTATCCTGAATTAACTGCAAATCAAGTGAAGATGATTATTATGAATTCTGGAACAAAAATAGATTTACAAGTTGTAAAACCAGGTTCACAATCTCAAGAAAATCCTAAAGGAGAAATGGTTCCTTTTTCAGATTTATCTGTAACTGGTAGAGTTGTAAATGCATATAATGCTTTACAAATGGCAGACAGAATTGTTAACGGAAAATAATATTTCTATTTACGAGTTAATTTTATATTTTTATATCGAACTTAAACAATCAAAATGAGAAAAATACTTTTTATATTATTATCTACAGCGATTTTAATTTCTTGCGCGCAAACAAAGGAAGTTACTTATACTCAGAATAAAGCTGCTGTAAATAATCCTGGTTATTGGCAACAGCAAGTAGATTATACCATGGATATTGATATGGGCGTAAACAACTATCAATATAAAGGAACGCAAAAATTAGTATACACAAACAATTCTCCTGATGATTTAGACAGAGTTTTTTATCACTTATATTTTAATGCGTTTCAGCCAGGTTCTCAAATGGATATGAGGTCTTTAAATATTTCAGATCCTGACAGAAGAGTTCGTGATAGAATTAGCAAATTAAATGCAGATGAAATTGGGTATATAAAAGTAAATTCTTTACAGCAAAATGGAGTAGCAGTAAAGCATGAAACTGTTGGTACCATTTTAGAAGTGCAATTAAATACGCCAATTAAAGCTGGAGAAAGTGTAACTTTTGATATGCTTTTTGATGCACAAGTTCCTGTTCAAATTCGTAGATCTGGAAGAAATAGTTCAGAAGATGTAGCACTTTCTATGGCTCAATGGTATCCTAAAATGGCAGAATATGATTTTCAAGGATGGCACACACCACCTTATATTGCAAGAGAATTTCATGGAGTTTGGGGAGATTTTGATGTAACACTTCATATTGATAAAAGTTATGTAGTTGGTGGAACAGGATATTTACAAAATCCGCAAGAAGTTGGGCATAATTATGCTGATAAGAATTTACCATTAAATTTACCTGCTGGTAATAAATTAACATGGCATTTTAAAGCACCAAATGTGCACGATTTTATGTGGGCCGCAGATCCTGATTACAATCACGATATAGTAAAAATGAAAAATGGTATTGATTTACACTTTTTCTATAAGAAAACTTTAGAAGCTGAATTTTTACAAAATTGGAAAAATTTGCAACCAAAAACAGCAGAGTTAATGACATATTTCTCTGAAAATGTTGGTCAATATCCATACAAACAATATTCTGTTATTCAAGGTGGAGATGGAGGAATGGAATATGCAATGTCTACCTTAATTACTGGTAAACGTAAATTTGGAAGTTTAGTGGGTGTAACAGCACATGAAATGGCACATACTTGGTTTCAGTTTTTATTAGCAACGAATGAAAGTTTGCATCCTTGGATGGATGAAGGTTTTACAAGCTACATTTCTAACAAAGCAGAAAATGAAGTTTTAAACGAAGGGAAAGAAAATCCACATGCAGGTTCTTACAGAGGTTACAGAACAATCGTTGAAAGAGGTTATGAAGAAAATCTTGCTACACATGCAGACAGATATGAAACGAATTGGGCTTATGGAACTGCAAGTTACTCGAAAGGAAATATTTTCTTATCGCAATTAGAATATGTAATTGGTGCAGAAAATGTTGCTAAAGGTTTAAAGAAATATTTTACTGATTTTAGTTTTAAACACCCAACTCCAAATGATATTAAACGTTCTATGGAAAAAGTTTCTGGGATTCATTTAGATTGGTATTTAAACGAATGGACACAGACTTTACACACCATAGATTATGGAATTAAAGCTGTTGATGGTAAAAAAATAACGTTAGAAAGAATTGGTAAAATGCCAATGCCAATCGATTTAGAAGTTACGTATACAGATGGAAGTACAGAGAATTTTAATATTCCTTTGAGAATAATGAGAGGAGCAAAACCAACATCAGCAAAAATAATTGAAGATTGGGCTTGGGCAAATCCTGTATATTCTTTTGATGCTACTAAAACTGTAAAATCTGTACTAATTGATAAAAGTGGATTGATGGCAGATATCAACTTAGAAAATAATTCTTTTTCTGTTGATTAAAGAATCTGTTTTAAAAATTACTTAAAAAGAATAATTAGACATTAGATTCTTAAAAAAAGTATAGAGGTTATTCATCTCTATACTTTTTTTTGTTATCAAAATATAGATAGAATTTAAAGCTATTTTTTTATTTAGAGAACTTACCCTAACCAACCATCTCTATCTAAACTTCTATATTGAATAGCTTCTGCAATATGATCTGGAGAAATATCTGTAACATTTGCTAAATCTGCAATGGTTCTAGATACTTTTAAAATCCGGTCATATGCTCTTGCAGAAAGGTTTAATTTTTCCATAGCTGTTTTTAAAAGTGATAAACTTTCTGGAGATAATTTACAGAATTTCCTGATTTGTTTTACAGTCATTTGTGCATTATAGTGTACGTTTTCAAATTCCTCAAAACGTACAGATTGTATTTCTCTAGATGCTGTAACACGTTTTCTAATAGCTACAGAAGATTCGCCTTTTCTTTCTTCGGATAATTTCTCAAAAGGCACTGGAGTAACCTCAATATGAATATCGATTCTATCTAATAAAGGTCCAGAAATTTTACTCAAATAACGCTGCATTTCTTGAGGAGAAGAAGTCATTGGTGAGTTTGGATCGTTAAAATAACCTGAAGGAGAAGGATTCATACTTGCCACCAACATAAAAGAACAAGGATAAGTTACTGTGAATTTTGCCCTAGAAATGGTAACATCTCTATCTTCCAAAGGTTGTCTCATGACTTCTAAAACTTCACGTTTAAATTCTGGTAATTCATCTAAAAATAAAACACCATTATGAGATAAAGAAATTTCTCCTGGCCTTGGATATTGTCCTCCACCAACCAAAGCAACATTCGAGATTGTATGATGTGGACTTCTAAAAGGACGTTGATACAGTAATCCATTATTTTTTGTTTTACCAACTACAGAATGAATTTTTGTGGTTTCTAAAGCTTCATGCAAAGTCATTGGTGGTAGAATACTTGGCAATCTTTTTGCTAACATGGTTTTTCCAGAACCTGGAGGTCCAATTAAAATAATGTTATGACCACCAGCTGCTGCAATTTCCATACAACGTTTTATAGATTCTTGTCCTTTTACATCCGAAAAATCGAATTCTGGGAAATCTATATTTTTATAAAATTCGGCTCTTGTATCTACAACTGTAGGCTCAATTTTTTGATTTCCATCAAAATGATTGATCACTTCTAAAATATTTTCTACACCTAAAACCGTTAAATTATCAACTATTGCAGCTTCTTTAGCATTTTCTTTCGGTAGAATAAAATATTTAAAACCTTCTTCTCTGGCTTTAATTGCCATTGGCAAAACACCTCTTATGGGTTGCAAACTTCCATCTAAAGAAAGTTCTCCCATAATTATATATTCGTTTATGTTGTCTGAATTTATTTGATTGGAAGCTGCCAAAATACCCATTGCTAAAGATAAATCATAAGAAGCACCTTCTTTTCGAATATCTGCAGGAGCCATGTTTATAATGATTTTTTTACCAGGAAGTTTGTAAGCATTGTTATTTAAAGCCGCAGAAATTCTATACGAACTTTCACTTACAGCTTTATCTGGCAAACCCACTAAATGATACCCAATTCCTTTATCAATATTAACTTCAATAGTAATTGTGGTGGCTTCTATACCAAAAACTGCAGAACCGTAAACTTTAACAAGCATTTTTTTTCTTTAAAAATAGATAAAATAAAGCCATAAAAAAAATGCAACCTAAATTTAGATTGCATTTTATATTTTTTAAAGTGATAAAACTTCTAAGCAGAATTCCTACTAGCATTTATATTTCCGAATAAAGAACGCATGACCATTTTTTCAAAAATTTCAATTTCAGCTTCATTTCCTGCAGATTTTTGTAATTCTTGAATTTTCTTTAATGCATATTGTTGAATGGTTAACAATGGCAAAACAATACTTTCTCTAATTTCAATAGATGCTTTTCCAACAGGATGATTTTCCATCAACACTGTATGTCCTGCTAATTTTAATAATAAACGTTTCGTCGTTTTATATTCTTCGTGAATTAATGTCCAGAATTCCCCAAAAACTTCGTCATCAGCCATATAAGCAGTTAATCCGAAAAACGATTTTGTCAAACTCATCATACTGTTTTCTAACAGTGTTTTTAAGAAATCTGAAGCGTTATAAAACTCTACAATCTCATCAAATCTGTTAGCATCTTCGTACTTTTTTAAAGCAGTTCCAACTCCATAAAAACCAGGAACGTTTTGTTTTAATTGACTCCAACTTCCTACAAAAGGAATGGCTCTTAAAGCTGAGAAATCTAACGTATCAGAATTTGAACGTTTACTTGGTCTACTACCAATATTAGTTTTTGCATAGTATTTTAAGGTACTCATTTGCTCTAAATAAGGTAAAAACTGTGGATGATTTTTAAAATCAACATAGGTTTTATAACTTGTTTTTGCTAAATCATCAATAATTGTTCTATGAGCATCATTTAATTGATCTTTGGTAAAAACTTCATTTTTAATTCCTGAACTTATTAATTGTTCTAAATTATATTGAGAAGAATTTAAGGTTCCAAAATTAGAACTAATAGTCTGTCCTTGAATGGTTAATTGAATTTCCTTGTCTTCAATAGTTGGTCCTAAAGAAGCATAAAATTGATGCGTTTTTCCTCCTCCTCTTGCAGGTGGTCCTCCTCGTCCATCAAAGAAAATTACTTCAATATCAAACTCTCTGGAGATTTTTGTAAGTGCTTCTTTCGCTTTAAAAATTCCCCAATTTGCCATTAAATAACCACCATCTTTTGTTCCGTCAGAAAAACCTAACATAATAGTTTGTTTGTTTTTCCTTTTCGATAAATGATATCTGTATGTATTATTGGTGTATAAAGTACGCATTACATCACTTGCATTTTCTAAATCGTCAACTGTTTCAAAAAGCGGAATTACATCAACTGGTAATTCGTTTTCAAAACCACATAAATTTAGCATTGCAAAAGTTTGCATCACATTTAAAGCAGATTGATTGTTGCTAATAATATATCTATTTGCACCTCTTTCTCCATTTCTTTGCTGAATTGTTTTTAACGCATAAATAGATTCGATTGTGCTTACAGACATTTCATCTGTTAAAATTGCTGGATCTATAGTTCCTTTAATTTCTGCTAAAACTTTAATTTGATCATCTTCTGATAATTGATGATAATTTTTAGGAAATGTAGCATCTCCAGAAGCTAACAAATCGTCTACAATTTGCGTAAATGCTTTGTGATGCACTCTACTATCTTGTCTAATATCTAACGTTGCAAAGTGAAAACCGAAGATTCTTACTTTATTTATGAAATCGTTTAATTCTTCAATAAATAAAGAATTATGGTTTTCAATAATTATTTCTCTAGCTGCATATAATTCCTCTAATAATATTTTTTGAGAGAAATTTACTTTAGAATAACTTCTAATAACGTGCTTGTATAAACGCTTTTCTATTTTGCTTAAAATTTCATGAACGCCATCAAAAGTAAAACGTCTTTTTAAACGTCTTACATCTCTATAATAATTTCTTAAAATCGATTGACGCAATCTTTCTGCAACATCTAACGTGATTTGTGTGGTAACAAATGGGTTTCCATCTCTATCTCCTCCAGGCCAAAAACCAAGGTCGATAATTTCATTATCAATAGGATGTCCATCATAAACATTATGTTGAATATAGTTGTATATTTTTGGTACAGAATGATAAAATACATTCTCTAAATACCAAATTAAACTAATAGCTTCATCATATGGAGTTGGTTTTGTCTTTTTATAAAAAGGCGTTTTCCCTAATTGAGCTAACAACTTTTTTATCAACAATAAATCATCATTTTGAATGGCTTGATCTAAATCTGTGATAATTCCTAAAACAGAACCAGGATAAAATTGAGTTGGGTGTGCAGTTAAAACAACACGTACTTTAAAATCTTCTAAATGCTTTTTAAGTTCCTCTTTTTTATCGTTTAAAATGGCAATTTCTTTGGAGTTACTTAACGTTCCAATTCCATCCATATTATTTACAATAGGAAAAGCAGCATCTTCAATAGCATCAAACAAAACTACTTGACGTTCTATATATTGTATAAATTGAAAAAGTAAATCGGTCTTATTTTTTCCTTCAGATGAATCGTGATATTTGGTAAAAAATTCTTCTACAATTTCTGTAGGATTTTTTCCATGTTCAAAGCCTTTTTCACAAATTTTATGAAAAAGAGGCAATAAAACACCTGTATTATCAATCGTGTCAAAAGGGAGTGTAATAAATATGCTGTTATAAATTTGATATTTAGACAACACATTGTCATTAAATCTTGTTAATTCTGGTAATGCAGACATATTTTTTTAAATTTTATAGTGTGAAATTACAAAAAACAAAAAATAAAGCAGCTAGGTTTATATGAATAATCAAGTAAAAAATTACGAAATCGATATAAATTTATGATGTTTTTTTACAAATGTTTAATTTCTGATAAAAAGTATTGAAATTGTTATTTTTTATTCTGTTGGTTGCACAGAAAGTGGGCTTGGGCACCATAAATTCCAACGAGTTGGATCGTTTTCTAATAGAAAACCTTTTAGTAAGTTTTCGTCTTTATATGCAACGTAATCATCATAAATAAATGCAGTCGGATTTTTACCTATATCTTTAAACTCAAATGAAAATAGGTTTAAATCTAAATCCATTTGATCTACATAAACAAAATCAAAATTGTTTAATTTCAACTTTTTATTGATGGCTGAAAAGTTGTTATTTGAATTTAACAAATTAGAAACTGTATAAATACTTACAGGTTTTTTTGAGGTTGATGTAGTTGTCTTTTGAGCATTCATAGAAAAACTAAAAAGCAAAACAAACGATAAAAATAAGTAGTTAGTTTTCATAACGTTATCCTTTATAATAGAATTATAAAGATACTACTTTTTTTCTTCAAAATTCTGCAAACCTTCTTTTAGCCAAGCATAATACGTATCTCTATCTGTATATTGTTGGGCGTTGTTTAAAATTTCCAAATCCGGACTTAATAAAACATAATAAGGTTGTGAAGCGTTTTTGAAATTAATCACTTGAAAAGTAGACCATTTATCACCCACAGTTTTTATCTTTTTAATCTTTCCATTCGCTTTTAAAAAGTCGAATTGTTGTGCTGCTGGTAACTCTTTTTCATTGTCATCAACATACAAAGAAATTAAAATATAATCGTTTTTTAATGTTTGATAAATATCTAATTCGCTCCAAACATTTTCTTCCATTTTTCTACAATTTACACAAGCCCAGCCTGTAAAGTCTAATAAAATTGGTTTGTTAACTTCTTTTGCTTTTGCTAAACCTTCTTCAAAATCTTTGTAGCAATCTAAACCTAAAGGACAATCGCTTTCTTGCTCGTAAATACTATAAAATTGAGGAGGAGGAAAGCCACTTAACAACCCTAAATTCCAAGTAGGGTTTTTCATAACTCCAGGAGCCATATAAATGACAAATGAAACGACCAAAACACCAAAAGAAATCCTTGAAAATGATAATTTTTTGATGGGCGAATCGTGTGGGAATTTAATTTTAGCGAATAAATATAAAGCTAAACCACTAAAAATTACAATCCAAATTCCGATAAAAACTTCACGTTTTAGCAAATCCCAATGTGCAACTAAATCTGCATTCGATAAGAATTTAAAAGCCAAAGCCAATTCTAAAAATCCTAAAACTACTTTGGTTGTATTTAACCAACCACCAGATTTTGGTAAAGAATTTAACCAGTTTGGAAACAATGCAAACAACGCAAAAGGCAAAGCCAAAGCCAAGCCAAAACCAGTCATACCAGCTGTTAATTGTGTTGCTCCACCATCTGAAGTTAAAGAACCAGCCAATAAAGAACCTAAAATGGGTCCTGTACAAGAAAAGGAAACAATTGCTAACGTTAATGCCATAAAAAAGATGCCAATAATTCCGCCAACAGATGAAGCATCATCCATTTTATTTCCCCAAGAACTTGGTAGTGTTATTTCATAAAACCCAAAAAATGAGAATGCAAAAAATGCTAAAACCACAAAAAAGAAAATATTTAACCAAACATTTGTAGAAATTGTGTTTAAAATTTCAGGATCTAAATTGTCTAAAAAATGAAAAGGTAAACTCAGTAAAATGTAGATAATTACAATAAAAAACCCGTATAAAATTGCATTAAAAATTCCTTTCTTTTTATTTTTAGATTGTTTCGTAAAAAATGAGACTGTTAAAGGAATCATTGGGAAAACACAAGGAGTTAAAAGTGCTAATAAACCACCAACAAAACCAAGAATAAAGATGCTAAGCAAACCATCTGAACTCCCTGAATTTGAATCGGAACCATTTTTTAAAAGTGCTGTATTTTTTAAATCTAATTGTAATTGTTGTGTTAGTTTTGCACTTTTTTCATCAATAGAAACTGTTTCTTCAATTAAATTTCCTGTTAAAGAAATCGTGAAATTTTCATCGATGTTAATACAAGCAGTTTCACAAACTTGACCAAAGAAATTTAGTTTTATTTGTGTAATTTCTTTGTTGGTTAATTGAATTCTTTGGGTAATAACTGCTTTATCTTTAAATACAATTTCTTCAAGTTCCCAAATATCAGAATATTTCTTATACGTATCTTTTTCAGCTGCTTTACCAACTAATTTATAACCACTTTCATTTTCTAAAATGGTAATTTCTAAAGGTAAAGAAGCGTTTTCTGGATTGTATTGCGAATATAAATACCAACCTTTATAAAGTGTTGCACTAAAAATAATATCGTACTCAGTTTCTGATATTTTAGTTACAGAAGTTTCTAATTTTATAGGTTCATCTTCAGTTTGTGCGTTCAAAAATAAGGTGAACAAAAAGATAAAAATTGTGAGGAATTTCTTCATTATAAAGTTGTAATTTTTAAGGTACTTTGGGTTGATGGTTTTGTAGAAAAACGCCTGTCTTGTCTATGATTTATCACCCAGATAATTTCGTTATTAGCATTGCAAAGTAACCAAGTATTTTCTTTTTCTAAAAGTGAAAATTTATCATCTTTAAAAAATTTACTCAATTTTTTTTTGCCTTGCATTTTCGTAGGATAAAGATACTCTCCATTTTGCCATTTTCTAATGATTAAAGGGTACTTTAACAAATCTTTATCAACGTAAATAGTTTGTTTGTTTTCTGTTGATTTTTGCAAAACAACCTCAAAAATCATTTTAAAAGGAACTTTTATTTTTGTTTCATTTTCGGCAATCTCAATATTTTCTTGAGGTTTTGTTGAAATTTCTTTTCTTGTTAACAATAAAAAATCTCTGTCTTTTAACAAACGATGTGTTTTAGAAAAAACTTGTTTACCAGATTGTGCAGAAAGTAAATCGTAAACATCATTCCATTCTGTAAAACTATGGTTTTTTAAAAGTTGATATAAATATGCTTTCGGGTTTGAAAGTTGCTGTATTTTATCAATATTTATTTTTGTGACAGTCTCTTTTGTGTCAATAATTTCTAATGAAACTTCATCAATTCTATCCTCAAGGATTTGCTGACTTTCTTGTAAATTTTCAAGCGTTTTTTCAAATGATGAAAGCAAACTTGGATTGATCTCTTTTAAAACAGGAATCACTTGATGCCTAATTTTATTTCTGATGTATTTTGTAGATGTATTACTGCCATCTTCTCGCCATTTAATCTTGTTTTCTTTGGCATATTTTAGAATTTCTTCCCTAGAAAAAGGCAACAATGGACGCACAATATTTCCGTTGATTTTAGGAATTCCAGTAAAACCTTCCAATCCTGTTCCTCTTGTTAAATTGATGAGAAAAGTTTCTAAATTATCATCTGCATGATGAGCTGTTAAAATAAAATCGAAATTATGTTCTTCAGCCAATTCTTGAAACCAAGTATAACGTAAATCTCTAGCTGCAATTTGTGTGGAAAGTTTATTTTCTTTTGAATATTTTTCAGTTTCAAAGGATTTTATAAAAATCTGATTAGACGTTTTTTGTGATAAATTATTTACAAATTCTTCATCTAAATCACTTTCTCTTCCACGTAAATTAAAATTGCAATGAGCTAAAGAAATATCAAAATTTAAAGTTGCTAAAAGGTGATACAAAACAACAGAATCTAAGCCACCAGAAATAGCAATTAGTAATTTTTTATCCTTTAAAAAAGGAAAATTTTTGCTGATATGTGCTGTGAATTTTTGTATCATTTTAAAGCTCAAAAATACGAAAATTAAAGATGATAAAACTATAATTGAGCGTTCAACCAATCAACAATATCTTGTAATATTTCTTCTTTACATAAATCGTTATGCAATTCGTGGAAACCACCTTCGTATAATTTTAAAGTCGCATTTTTTGAATTATTTGCAAATTTCTCTGTTCCTTTATAATCGATGATGCTGTCAGCAGTTCCATGTAATAAGAACATTGGCGTTTTTAATTTCTGGGCATTTTCGATTGCCCATTCTCCAGTTTCAATAAATTTAATCGAGTAATTTGGACTAATTTTAGCATGAATTAATGGGTCTTCCAAGTATTTTTTAACCTCATTATCGACGCGTGAAATTGCATTCACATCCAATTCATTTCCCATGGTTAAAGAAGGTGCAATATTTTGGAGCATTTTCCCCAGAAATAATTTTATAGCGGATGGTTTAAAAGCCAATTTTAAAAACGGACTTGTGGCAATAATGCCTTTTAATTGATGCTCATTTCTGATGCTATAATTCACAACAGCATTTCCACCCATAGAATGTCCGTATAAAAAAACGGGTTTTTCTGGAAAGAATTCTCTTGCTTTTTCAATCACTTTAGAAATACTTTCTAATACAGCTTCGTAGTTAGGATTATGACCACGTTTTCCCTCGGTTTTTCCATGACCAAAATGATCAAAAGCAACTACAGAAAAATCGTTCTCAGTTAGTTTTTTAGCAACATTTTTGTAACGACTAGAATGTTCTCCCATTCCATGAACCAAAACAACTACTGCTTTTGTGTTTTCTGCTTCCCAATATTGACCGTAAAATTTGGTATTATAAAAGTTGAAATTAAATTCTTTGTGTTTCATAAAAAAACTTTTTACAAAAGTAGAAAATTATAATTCGTATATTATACGTATATTTATCGTAAAGTATATGTAAGATGATTCAAAATAAAAAAAGAAAAGAAGTTGCTTTAGATGCTAATATTATAGAATTGCTAGAACTACAAGCAAAAAGAGAAGGTAGAAAACTAAAAAATTATATGGAGCATATTCTTAATGAGAAAGCAAACGAGTTTCAACTTACAGATGATTATAAAAAATTGATGGACAAAACTTTAGATGAATTTGATAAAGGAAATATTAAATTTAAGGATTGGGATGCTGTAAAAAATAAAATGAATAACAATGTTATTTAAAGTTCAGATTTCTGAAGAAGCTGAAAACCAAATATTTGAAGCTAAGTTTTATTATTCGGAAATAAATGAAGATTTAGCTGAGCGTTTTAATAAAGAACTTATAAAAACGATTGATTATTTAAAGGAAAATCCAGCATATTTTCAAAATAAATATAGAGGAATTAGAATTGTATTGACAAAAAATTTCCCTTATTCAGTTCATTTTATTATTAAAAATAAAACTGTTTTCGTGCTTAAAATACTACATCAAAAGCAATTTTATAAATAGAATATTTTAATTTGTTACTTTAATATCATCAGAAGTATTTAATTTACCATCTTTTCCTAAAGAAATTAGTTCGTAATTTAAGGAATCTTTAGAAATCTTGTAAATAAATTCGTTTTTCCAAGCATCTAAAGTGATGTTTTTGCGCAAAGGATTATTTCTAATAATCGTTTTTAATTCTTTTGGATAATAATCAAATTGCTTTTTTTCTGATTCTAATAGCAATTTTATATCAATAACTTTATTTAAAGTCGAAGCAAGGTTTTGATTTCGAATTCTATTGAATTTCAAAAAGAGTAAAGGGATTGAAATGATAAGAATTACAATTCCAATTTTATTCATTGGACTTATCATTCTTTTTTTAGGTAGCTTATTTTCTTTCTCGAACTTTCTTCTTTTCCTTACTTTAAACCAATGTTTAATGTCTGAATAAAGCTCTAGAATATCAACAATTAAACTATGCACTTTTATTGTTTTTCAACCAAACTCTAAGTTCTTTTCTTAAGGATTGCTCAGGTTTTGGCAAAGGAATTGTATTTCCAAATTTTTTGCTTCTATTAAATTTAGAGAAGGTGATTTTTAGCTGTTTCCATTCCTCAGGATACAATTCTAAAAATTTATTGAACATCGATTGTTCTGTTTGTTTCTCTTTAAGTTTATCAAAAATAAGTTTGAATTTTTCTTCTTTTTCTAAGATCATAATGCTAATAATTTAAGTTTTAATTAATAATGTTTCTGCTAAAATAAAAAATTATTGATTTGTTTTTTACTTAGAATTCAGCAAAACAAACTTCATGGCTTTTGCTTTTAACAAACATTCTTCATATTCTTTTTCAGGGATTGATTTTGCTGTAATTGCGCCACCAACTGAATACGAAATATACTTTTTTTCTTCATTATACAAAATACTTCTTATTACAACATTAAAATCGAAATCGCCATTTGGCGTAAAATAACCTACAGTTCCAGAATACAAACCACGTTTAGTTTCTTCTAAATTTTCAATGATTTTCATGGCAGAAACTTTTGGAGCTCCAGTCATACTTCCCATTGGAAAAGTACTTTGTAAAACATCAATTGGATGCGTTTTCTCATCAATTTCAGAAACTACAGTCGATATCATTTGATGCACTTGTTTAAAAGAATACACCTTGCACAATTCCTCCACTTTTACAGTACCAATTTTTGCAGTTTTTGATAAATCGTTTCTTACCAAATCTACAATCATCACATTTTCAGAACGTTCTTTTTGATCTCTTTCTAAATCTGAAGCAATTTTGGCATCATCAATTTTACTAATTAAGCGCTTTGCAGTACCTTTTATAGGTTGAGAAATAATTTTAGTTCCTTCTTTTTTAATGTATCTTTCAGGAGAAGCACTCAATAAATATTGATGCTCTATTTTGAGGAAAGTAGCAAAAGGAGGTGTCGAAATTTCATTTAAATGATTGTAAACTTTCAACGGATTTATGGTTGAATTTTCAGCATAAAATTCTTGACAAAAATTAGCTTCATAAATATCGCCTCTTTTAATATGCTCTAAAACTTTATTTACTTTAGAGTGATATTCATCTTTATGAATTCGAAGTTTTATTTTGATGTCATTTTTTGAATTATCTTCATCAAGCTCAGTGTGACAATTAATTTTATTAATTTCATCAAAATCCCCATCAATTTCATCATCAACCATTTTTAAATACTGAAACTCAATAGTATTTTGGTTGATGAAAAATAATTTTTGTGGCTGAAAAAAGTACAAATCAGCAAAATCTAAACCATCAAAATTATTCGAAGAAAGGCGTTCTACATCATTTTTTACATCATAAGAAATATACCCAAAAATATAGTCTTTTGTAATGGTTTGATATTCCTTTAGTTTCTCAAAACCGTTCAGATAATCGGTTTTTATAGAAGTAAATTCTTGAACAGCCAAACAACCATCAAAACTAGAGTATTGCTGTTTGTAATTGTTAGAATCTAACCACAAAACAGTTTCAAATTGTTGTGCCCAAAAGAGTAAATTCTCTTTAAATTTTGAGATATTATCAACAGAAAAAGTTTTTGTAGTTCTTTGCATATTTAAATGACAAGACCTCACAGGTTCAGATACTGAATCAAGTTCAGCACAAGAAATCTGTGAGGTCTGATTATTATTTTTATTTTAAATTAAGCATTCAATGGTTTTCCATCCCAAGCAGCTTTTGCAGCTTCTTTAACAGCTTCAGAATAGGTTGGGTGACCATGACAAATTCTTGCCAAATCTTCTGCTGATGCTCTATATTCCATAGCAACTGCAGCTTCCATAATTAAATCTGCAACTCTTGCACCAACCATATGAACTCCTAAAATTTCATCTGTTTTTTTATCAGCTAAAACTTTTACAAAACCATCTAAATCTCCACTTGCTCTAGATCTTCCTAAAGCACGCATCGAAAATTTACCAGCTTTATAATCAATTTTTGCTTCTTTTAATTCCTCTTCAGTTTTACCAACTGCAGCAGCTTCTGGCCATGTATACACAATTCCAGGAATCAAATTATAATTGATATGTGGTTTTTCGCCAGCTAAATATTCTGCAACTACAACACCTTCTTCTTCAGCTTTATGAGCCAACATTGCACCTTTTACAACATCGCCAATTGCATAAATATTTTTTACGTTAGTTTGTAAATGATCGTTAATGGTTACTTGTCCACGTTCGTTAACTTCCACACCAACTTTTTCTAAACCTAAACCTTCTGTATATGCTTTTCTTCCTACAGAAACCAAGCAATAATCTCCAGAAAATTCAATTTCTCTATCTTTTTTATCAGTAGCTTTTACAACAATTGTATCGCCATTTCTTTCAACAGAATTCACTTTATGACTTGTTGCAAACTTAATGCCTTGCTTTTTGAAAACTTTTTGTAATTCTTTAGAAACATCAGCATCCATTCCAGGAACAATCTTATCCATATATTCAATTACAGTAACATCTGCACCTAATCTTTTATATACAGACCCTAACTCTAAACCAATAACTCCACCACCAATTACTAATAAATGTTTTGGTACTTCTTTTAATTTTAAAGCTTCAGTAGATGTTATCACTCGCTCTTTATCAATGTTGATAAAAGGTAAGTTTGATGGTTTTGAACCAGTTGCAATAATAATATTGGTTCCTTCAATTACTTCTGATGAACCATCATTTTTAGCTATTTTTACATGTGTTGCATCTTCAAAAGAACCTAAACCTTCAAAAACATCAATATTATTTTTGTCCATTAAATATTTAATTCCACCAGTTGTAGTTTCTACAACACTGGCTTTTCTTGCAACCATTTTTGTAAAATCGAAGCTTGGCTTTTCAACCGAAATTCCATGTTCTTCAAAATGATGAACAGCATCGTAAAAATGATGAGAAGAATCTAATAATGCTTTAGACGGAATACAACCAACATTTAAACAAGTTCCTCCTAAAGTGCTGTATTTTTCAATAATCGCAACTTTTTTTCCTAATTGTGATGCTCTAATTGCAGCAATATATCCTCCAGGTCCAGAACCAATAACAATAATATCGTATTTCATGTGATGTTTTTTAATTGACATTTAAACAACAAAAATAAGGATATTTTAGAGAATACTATTCAAATTATGTAGATTTACCTTTTGTTAATCTATAAATTTTATCTCATGAAAATTTTAAAGAAAATAGGAATTGCATTATTGTTGATATTAATAATTGCTCAGTTTTTTGGACCTGAAAAAAACGATGGAAATATTGATACTGTAAATGCATTTATTGCAGAGACAAATCCTACAGAAGAAGTGTTGACTATTATGAAAACAAGTTGTTTCGATTGCCATTCTGCAAAAACAAATTATCCTTGGTATAACTCAATTACACCTGTTAATTATTGGTTGGATGACCATATTAAAGACGGAAAAAAGCATCTTGATTTTTCTAAATGGAGTGAATATTCTCTAAAGAAAAAAGAACATAAAATGGATGAATTGCATGAAGAAGTAGAAAAAGGCGAAATGCCTTTAGATTCTTATACTTGGACGCATGATGAAGCAAATTTAACACAAGAACAAGTGGATGCCATTGTAACTTGGGGCAAAAAAGTGCAAGCAAAATATAAGCAACAAATGAGCGCAGAATAATTGAAACAACATATTTTAATACTTGGAACAATTTGGGTTGAGCCCAATTCTTCTGCAGCTGGCAGTAGAATGTTGCAGTTAATTGAATTGTTTTTAAATGAAAATTATAAAGTAACTTTTGCATCTACTGCACAAAAATCAGAGAAAGCTGCAAACTTAACTTCCTTACATGTAGATGAAGTTACTATCGAATTAAATTCGACTTCTTTTGATGAATTTATTAGCAACATGAAACCAACAATGGTTCTTTTTGATCGATTTATGACAGAAGAACAATTTGGTTGGCGAGTTGCAGAAAACTGTCCAAATGCAATAAGAATTTTAGATACAGAAGATTTACATTTTTTACGCAAAGTTCGTCATCAACAATTAAAAAAAGGAGAGGAATTTACCAACGAAGCTCTATTAAAATCTGATGATACAAAAAGAGAAATCGCTGCTATTTTAAGATGTGATTTATCTTTAATTATATCAACTTATGAAATAGATTTGCTAACATCGGTTTTTAAGATTGATGAAAATATTCTCCATTACTTACCTTTTTTGTTGGATAAGATTGATGAAAATCACTCTAAAAAATGGAAAACTTATGAGGAAAGAGAACATTTTGTTTTTATTGGTAATTTTTTCCATAAACCAAATGTAGATGCTGTTATTACCTTAAAAAATGAAATTTGGAGTGAAATAAGAGAATATCTTCCAAAAGCAGAAGTTCATATTTATGGTGCTTATGTAAATCAGCAAATACAAGAATTACACAATAAAAAAGAAGGTTTTATCATAAAAGGTTTTGCAGAAAACTCAAAAGAAGTTGTAGAAAATTCCAGAGTTCTTTTAGCACCTTTACGTTTTGGAGCAGGAATAAAAGGTAAATTAACAGAAGCAATGATTTGTGGAACCCCAAGTGTAACCACTACAATTGGTGCAGAAGGAATGTGTGATCGATTTCCTTGGCCAGGTTTTGTAGAAGATAACTTTTCTGATTTTGCATTGATTTCAGCAGAAACCTATAGAAATAAAAATACGTGGCAACATGCTCAAGAAACAGGAGTTCATGTTATCAGTTATATTTACGACAAAGAAAAACTAAGCCCTATTTTTATCAATAAAATAATAGAAATTCAGCAAAATTTAGAAAGCCATAGAACTCAGAATTTTTTGGGAAGTTTATTACAACACCAAACTTTACAAGCCACCAAATTTATGAGCAAGTGGATTGAAGCTAAGAATAAGTAGGCAGTTTTTTAGTCTACAGTTGGCAGTAAAAACAGTCTACAGTTTGCAGTTGCAGTTTGCAGAAAAGACTGACTGATTTACTGCTTACTGAGAATTGCCAACAGGTTCATAATCTAGAGGTAAACTGTTAGCAAACTTTTCATAAGACCAATATCCTTCATGAAAAACAGCTAAAGGATTTACCAAAACACCAGTTTTATCAACATAAATGTTTTTTTCCATGGGAATTAAGGAAGACGTTTGAAAGGTAGGTGCTCTTTTTTTACTAAAGATATTTCTAGTAATATAGCCCATTTCTTCAAGTTCGTTTTTGTAAACAATGCTGATGTTGTTCTCAAAAGATAGTTTAAAAGCACCGTTTATTGTAGTAATAATATCGTCTTTTTGCAATTGAGATTTGTATAAATAATCTGCACTTTTTGGCAATTTTGCCTTTCTAACAGTTATCCAAGCAGCATCTAAAGCAGTTGTAGGTTTTGCATCTTTACTAGGAATTACAATTTTAGTATTTCTATTAAGTTTAATAAGTTCTCTTGCTGCTTTTATCTCTAATTCTGTTGGTCTTTCTGGATTTGGAACTCTTTTAAACTGATTTACAATAAACCCTTCTGCTGTAAATTCGTCTTTTAAAAGCGATTTAAAAAAATGGACTGGAGACCCATTATAGGCTTTCAATCTATTTTTTTGCCAACGTTTTTGCTTTCTTTTTCCGCCTTTTAATTCTTTATATCTTGAATATCCTAAATAGGTTACATATTCACTTGTTCTTTTAAAATGCTCCAATTCATAAATAATTGAATACCCTAAAGCTTTGTGCTTGAGTTGAATGGGTTTTCTAGCAAAAGCAGTTAAAATTTGCACTTTTGAATTGTATTCAAAGTATAAAACTTCAGGATTTAGAATTTCACAATCTTTAGCAAGTGCTGTTTTTCCTAAAAATTCAGATTTAAAAACAGCCAAGTTATGTTTCCATTCCTCATCATACACCGTTTTTTTAATGATGATTTCATTTAACATTTCATCATCTTCTACTAAAGCAAAAACAAGTGGTTTGGAGTACGTTGCTGTGTTTAAACTGTAATTAATTTTTTTGAAACCTAAGTAAGAAACAATCAAATCATATTGTCCAGATTTTACAGAAATAGAAAATTTGCCATTTTCATCTGTGGTAGTTCCTAACATTGTGTTATTTAAATAAACAGCAACATTTTCTAAAGGACCATTTTGTTGAAAAACAGTTCCTTTAATCACTATTTGTGAAAAAGATGAAATCGTAAAGAATACTAAAAAGATAAAAAATGTTTTTCTCATTGTATTTATATAACGTACAAAAAAGAATTTTATAACAAATTTTGTTTATTAATTTTCAGTTGCAGTTTTCAGTAAAATAAGAAACTGCTAACTGCAACTGAAAACTGTTCTTATAATAACCCAGCTCTTTTTAAAAGAGCATCTGGTTTAGGTTCTTGTCCTCTAAAACGTTTGTATAATTCCATTGGTTTTTCTGTGCCACCTTCCGATAAAATATTTTCTTTGAATTTAGTAGCAACTTCTTTATTAAAAATCCCTTTTTCTAGGAAATATTCAAAAGCATCAGCATCTAAAACTTCAGCCCATTTGTAAGAATAATATCCAGCAGAATAACCTCCTTGAAAAATGTGCGAAAATGATGTACTCATTGCGTTTTCTGCAACATCAGGATATAGTTTTGTATCAGCAAAAGCATCATTTTCAAACTCTTTTATACTTTTTATGGCTGATGGATTTTCAGAATGCCATTTCATGTCTAATAATCCAAAACTTAGCTGACGTAAAGTTTGCATTCCTTCATGAAAACTAGCAGATTCTTTTATTTTTTCCACATATTTCATTGGGATAATTTCGTCAGTTTCATAATGTTTTGCAAACAACTCTAAAGCTTCCTTTTCATAACACCAGTTCTCAAAAATCTGACTTGGTAATTCAACAAAATCCCAAGAAACAGAGGTTCCTGATAAACTATTATAAGTTGTGTTTGCTAACATTCCATGTAAAGCGTGTCCAAATTCATGGAACAACGTAGTAACTTCATTAAAAGTTAATAAAGATGGTTTTGTAGCTGTTGGTTTTGTGAAATTACAAACAATAGAAACATGAGGTCTTTCATTTACACCATCTTTTACATATTGAGATTTGTAACTTGTCATCCAAGCACCATTTCTTTTTCCTTTTCTTGGATGATAATCAGCATAAAAAACCGAAATAAAGTTGCCTTGATTATCAGTTACATTATACGTTTTTACATCTTCATGATATTTATCGATGTTTGAAACTTCCTCAAAATTTAAATCATATAAACGATTTGCGATTTCAAAAACGCCATCAATTACATTTTCTAATTTAAAATAAGGTTTTAAAATTTCTTGATCTAAATCGAATAATTCTTTCTTCAGTTTTTCTGAATAATAAGCACCATCCCATTTTTGAAGTTGATCAATTCCATCTAATTTTTTAGCGAATTTTTCTAAATTTTCAAATTCTTTTTTAGCAGCAGGTTTTGCTTTTGTCAATAAGTTATTAGAAAAATCGATTACTTTTTCTGGTGAAACAGCCATTCTTTCTTCTAAAACAAAATGAGCGTGCGTTTTATATCCTAATAAATTTGCTCTTTGATAACGAAGATTTACAATCTCTAAAACATTTTTTTCGTTGTTGAACTTATTGTCTTGAAACGCTTTTTTACCAGCAGCAATTGCCATTTCTTTTCGCAATTCTCTATTATCTGCATACGTTAAAAACGGAATGTAGCTTGGGTATTGCAATGTAAAAATATAACCTTCTTTTTCTTGCTCTTTTGCTAATTGATGAGCTGCTTCTTTTACACTTTCAGGTAAACCAGCAACATCTTTTTCATCAGTTAAATGCATTTCAAAAGCATTGGTTTCTGCTAATACATTTTCACCAAATTGTAAAGATAATTTAGATAGTTTAGCATCAATTTCACGAAGTTTTGTTTTATCAGCATCGTTTAAATTGGCTCCATTTCTTGCAAAACCTTTGTATTGTTTATCCAACAACATTTTTTGTTCTGCTGATAAATCTAAATTTTCTTTATCATCAAAAACCGATTTTACTCTTTTAAATAGTTCTTCATTTAAAGTGATGTCATTACTAAACTCACTTAACCAAGGAGAAACTTCTTGTGCAATTTTCTGAATTGCATCATTCGTTTCTGCCGAATTTAAATTGAAAAAAATACTGGTAATTCTACTCAATTTATCCCCAGAAAAATCTAAAGCAACTGTGGTATTTTCAAAAGTTGGAGCATCAGTATTATGTACGATTGCATCAATTTCTGCTTTGGCAATTTCGATACCTTTTTTAATGGCTGGTTTATAATGTTTAGCTTCTATTTTAGAAAAGGGAGCTGTATTAAAATCTTGTAAAAGTGGATTCATTTTTGATGTGTAATTGTGAAAATGTTTAAATGTGTAATTGAAAAAAAAAACAATTACTTTCTAACTCTCTCTGAGGCTTGTTCAACCTTTAATTTTAAACCTTCTTTGTAGGTAATAATTTTATCTAACACACATTTATCTGAAGTTCCAATAATTTGTGCAGCTAAAATACCTGCATTTTTTGCACCATCTAAAGCTACAGTAGCAACAGGAACACCTCCAGGCATTTGTAAAATCGATAAAACAGAATCCCAACCATCAATAGAATTTCTGCTTTTTACAGGAACTCCAATTACAGGCAAAGGACTCATACTTGCCACCATTCCTGGTAAATGAGCTGCACCTCCAGCACCAGCAATAATTACTTTTATTCCACGTAAATGAGCGTTTTTAGAATACTCAACTAATTTTTCTGGAGTTCTGTGAGCAGAAACAATATCTACTTCAATAGCGATATCAAAACTCTCTAAAATATCTATTGCTTCTTGCATTATTGGAAGATCTGAATCGCTTCCCATTATTATTCCTATCATAATTACTTACTTATAACTCTAATTGTTTCTTTAACTTTCTGTGCAATTTCTCTAGCTTTATCAATATCAGCATTTACAATCGTTACATGACCCATTTTTCTAAAAGGACGTGTTTCTTTTTTCCCATAAATGTGAGGTGTAACTCCATCAATCTTTAAGATTTCTTCTATGTTTTCATAAATTACATCACCAGAAAAACCTTCTTCACCAACAAGATTTACCATAATTCCTGCAACTTTACTGGCTGTATTTCCTAAAGGAAGATTTAAAATAGATCGTAAATGTTGCTCAAATTGATTGGTATAACTGGCTTCAATTGAATAGTGACCAGAATTATGTGGTCTTGGAGCAACTTCATTTACCAAAATTTTATCATCTGTAGTTTGAAACATTTCGACTGCTAATAAACCAACAAAATCTAATTTACTAACCACATTTAAAGCGACTTCTCTTGCTTTTTCTGCCACTTTAAAATCGATTCTTGCTGGGCAAATTACATATTCTACTTGATTTGCTTCAGGATGAAATTCCATTTCCACAACAGGATATGTTTTTGTTTCTCCATCTGCATTTCTTGCCACAATTACAGCCAATTCGTTTTTAAACGGAATTAATTTTTCTGTAATACATTCCACATTTGGCAAACTTTGTAAATCTGTAATATTTCTAACAATTTTTACACCATTTCCATCATAACCAAAACGTGCAGCTTTCCAAACAAAAGGAAACTCAATAATATCATTTTCGTAAGAATGTATTAATTCTTGCAAATACGCATAATGAGAAAATTCTGCTGTTGGAATTTGATGATCAACATAAAAGTTTTTTTGCCTTGCTTTACTTTGAATAATTCGTAAATCTTTCGGTTTTGGATAAATTGTTAAACCTTCGTCTTCTAATTTATCAAGTGCATCTAAATTTACGTTTTCAATCTCTATGGTTAAAACATCAACAGTTTTACCAAAATTATAAACCGCCTCAAAATCTAACAAATCTCCAACAACAAAAGTGTTGCAAATTTCTGCACAAGGCGCATTTTTATTACTTTCTAAAATGGATGTATGGATATCGAATTTTTGAGTTTCTGCCAATAGCATTCTACCTAGTTGTCCACCTCCTAAAATACCTAATTTAAAATCTGAAGAAAAATAGTTTTTCACGTTTATTATTGTTGTGTTTCAGCAAAAATAAGCATCTAAAAAGTAAGAAACTATTAAAAATTACTGATTCGAATTGTACTTCCGTTTTTTGTAACTTTATATTCTATTGCTGGGCACTCAAAACCATCAGTTTGTGGAGCTCCACCAAAATCTACACTGTATTTACTTTCATGACAAGAACATGTTAAAACTCTACCTTCAAAACTCATTGGAGTAGTACATTCGTTTTTTGGACATAATTTATCGAAAGCTACAAAATCAGTACCATTTTTATTGAATAACAAAATGCCTTTTACACCTCCAGGAAGTTCTGCAAAACCTCCAGGAGTTTGTGCATTTATCATACTAGGGTTGTTTAAGTCTGTTACTGTACTTAAATTAATAGATCTAATACAGTTTGTTAAGTTGGTTGTGTCAGAGCAATTTACAAAGCATATAAAACTAGCTAAAAATAATATTTTTTTATACATAATTATAAGTGTGTTTTTACAAAAACGATTGCAAGTTACAAATATTTTGTACATTTGTAATCAAATCTCATTCCTGTGAAGGCAATGGGATTTTTTAAATTAAAAAACTATGAGTGAAGTATCTTATTATTCAGAAGAAGGATTAAAGAAATTGAAAGACGAATTGTTGCAATTGGAGCAAGTTGAGCGTCCAAGAGTAACTCAAGAAATTGCAGATGCAAGAGATAAAGGCGATTTGAGTGAAAACGCAGAATATCATGCAGCAAAAGAGGAGCAATCTCATTTAGAATTTAAAATTGCCAAGCTAAAAAACGTAGTTTCGAATGCACGTATTTTAGATGAAAGTCAATTAGATACTTCTAAAATATTAATACATTCTAACGTAAAAATTAAAAATACTACAAACGGAATGGAGTTTACCTATAGATTGGTTGCAGATTCTGAAACCGATGTTAGAAACGGAAAATTGTCTGTAAACTCGCCAATTGGTAAAGGTTTATTAGGTAAAAAAGTTGGTGATATTGCAGAAATTCAAGTTCCTAGTGGAATTATGAAATTTGAAGTGATGGAGATTTCAAGATAATTTTTTAAATTTTATTTGAAGCTATTTCCTGCTTTCAGCACTCGTTTTTTTTGCCTGGAAAAGGCAAAAAAGAGCTCAAACAAATGCTTCAATCAGGGCTAAACTTCTTTACAAACTTTCTCAATTATTTTTTAAGGAAGTAAGATTTAAAAGAAACTATTATAATTCGGGTTTTGACATTGTCAGAACCCGAATTCTTTTTTTATATTTACTAATCACTAAAAACTAATTACTATTTACTTTTTAATATGAGCATATTCACAAAAATAATTACAGGAGAAATACCAAGTTACAAAGTTGCAGAAAACGAAGATTTTATTGCGTTTTTAGACATTAACCCAAATGTTAAAGGACATACTTTGGTTGTGCCAAAAAAAGAAGAAAACAAAATTTTCGATTTATCAAAAGAAGCTTATAGCAACTTAATGAATTTTTCTTACAGAGTTGCAAAAGCATTAGAAAAAGCTGTGCCTTGTAAACGAATAGGAATGAGTGTAATTGGTTTAGAAGTGCCTCATGTGCACGTTCATTTAGTGCCAACAAATGTTATGAGCGATATGCAGTTTACACACAAAGTAAATTTAAGCAGCGAAGAATTTGTTGCTTTGGCTGAACAAATTTCTAAAGAGTTTGAATAGTTTTTTCCCTTCTTCACCCAGTTTTGTCATTTCGACTTTTGGAGAAATCTCATAATATTAGAAACATCATTTTAGCATCTTTATGTGACTTCTCCCAAAAAGGTCGAAGTGACATTTTTCTGGAGATTTGGACTTTTAATTTAAATAGTTTTTTGTTTTTCCACCCAGTTTTGTCATTTCGACCTTTCGACTTCGCTCAAGATAAACTTTAGGAGAAATCCCATTACAGAGAGAACAAAAAGTTCGTTTTTTTATGAGAATTTTTAGCTAAATATTTAATAATTTTTCAATTATTCCAACCGTTTACAAAAAAGTCTAGCCCTGATTGAACGACCTGTCTGAGCTCTTTTTTGCTTTTTTTAAGCAAAAAAAGCGAGTAGTGAAAGCAGGAAATAGCTCCAAAAACTAAACCTTATTCAACAAAATTTGAAATGTAGTTCCTTTATCAATTTCTGACTTTTTAACGAAAATTTTTCCATTATGATAATCTTCTACAATACGTTTAGAAAGTGATAAACCCAAGCCCCAGCCACGTTTTTTAGTGGTAAAACCAGGTTTAAAAATCTGTTTGAATAATTTTTTAGGCATTCCTTTTCCAGTGTCAGAAAGCGTAATTTTTACTTTCTTTTGTTCGCTTTCAATCTGTAGGTTCAAATTTCCCTTTCCTAACATAGCATCAATACCATTTTTGATGAGGTTTTCAATCACCCAACCAAATAGCTCCGCATTTAAATTTGTGTAAAATTCTTTGTTTGTAGACGAAAATGAAAACGAAATTTGTTTAGAAGATCGAGATTCTAAATAATCGAAAGCCTGTTTTGTAATGTCTACAATATTTTCTTTTTTGAGTTCTGGTTTTGAACCAATTTTAGAGAAACGATTGGCAATTGTGTTTAATCTGTGAACATCTTTTTCGATTTCATGAATATAAGTTTCATCAACTTTTTCCATTTTTAAAATGGCAATCCAACCCAATAAAGAAGATAAAGGTGTGCCAATTTGATGCGCAGTTTCCTTAGCCATTCCTGTCCACAATTTATTGGTTTCTGCAGCTTTGTTGGAACTATAGAACAAATAAATTACTGCTAAAAATAAGACTAAAATCAACAATAAAGCTAAAGGATAATAGGTAAGTTTATCTAGTAAAGCTGAATCTCTGTAATAAATATAATCTGTTTTGCCTAAATAATCTACTTCAATAGGTTTGTTTTGTTTCTTCATGATGGCTAGTTGATTAGCTAAATATGTAGAATCGTTTTCTTTTTTAGAATCTAGGTTGTTTGAGCCTTTTATTGCTCCATCAGCATCCACCAAAATAAACGGAATATCTTTTGTTCTGCTGATAATATTTAAAGGTAGTCCAGAGATATTTTTATCTAAATCTGCTAAATTATCGGTCCTTAATTCTTTAATGGCTTCTCCATGAATTTCCATTTTTGCTCTTTCAGCTTGTTTAAATTTTTGAAAGAAGGTATAAGTATTCCAAAGAATTAAAGTTACAATTACAAGAGAAACAAGAATTGTAATTCGTTTAAATAATAAGGTGTTTGAGAAAATTTTCATTAAAAACAAATATAAAGATTTCTACTATATAACTCATTTCAAGTTTTGATAGTATCTTTGTTACCATAAAAATTATTCGTCATTTAGATTCTTTTTTGGTATTTCATATAAATGAGTTTGTATTAAAAACTTCTCGATACATTTTTCTCATAAAATCGAAAATCACTATAAGTGACATTTATCTAAATTTTAAATATGCTTTCTATAGATCCAAAAGAAATATCAACAGGAAAATTACATGGTTATTTATTAGGTGCAATTGCTCCAAGACCCATTGCGTTTGCAAGCACCATAGATGAAGATGGAAACCCAAATTTATCTCCATTTTCGTTTTTTAATGTGTTTGGTTCAAATCCGCCAACTTTAATATTTTCGCCAGCAAGAAGGGTAAGAGACAATACTATAAAACACACGTTAGAAAATGTTTTGGCAACAAAAGAAGTCGTTATAAATGTGGTAAATTATGATATTGTACAACAAATGTCTTTAAGTTCTACAGAATATGCAAAAGGAGTAAATGAGTTTGAAAAAGCGGGTTTTACGATGTTAAAATCCGACAAAATAAAACCCTTTAGAGTTGCAGAATCTCCTGTACAATTTGAGTGTAAGGTAAAAGATGTTATTTTTACAGGTGATGAAGGTGGAGCAGGAAATTTAATTATTTGTGAAGTGGTTAAAATGCATATTTCTGATGCTGTTTTAGATGAAAATGGAGCCATAGATCAACATAAAATAGATTTGGTTGCTAGAGCAGGAGGTAGTTATTATACAAGAGCTAGAGATGGTTTTTTTGAAATTGATAAACCAATCTCAACTTTAGGAATTGGCGTTGATCAAATTCCTGCTGAAATTAGAACTAGTACAATTCTTACAGGTAATAATTTGGGCATGTTAGGAAACGTAGAACAATTGCCTTCTGATGAAACTGTTAATAACTTTGCGAAAGAACATCCGCAATTTATTGGGTTAGAAACTACAAAAAAACATACATTTGCCCAAGATTTTTTAAGTAAGAACGATGTAGAAAGTGCTTGGAAAGTACTTTTATTAAAATAAATATTATGGAAGTTATTGGTAAAGTAAAATTAATTGGAGAAGTACAAACGTTTGGCGCAAACGGATTTAGAAAAAGAGAATTGGTTGTAACTACAGACGATCAATATCCACAGATGATTATGATTGAATTTGTACAAGACAAAACAGATTTATTGAGTAATTATAAAGTTGGTCAAGATGTAAAAGTTTCGATTAATTTAAGAGGTAGAGAATGGATTAACCCACAAGGAGAAGCTAAATATTTTAACTCTATTCAGGGTTGGAGAATTGAAGGTATTTCTGGAGGAGCATCTGCACAAAACTTGCCACCTGTAGATCAATTTGAGCCAGCATCTAACGTTTCTGATGATGAGCCAGATGATTTACCTTTCTAAATTTTAGATTTTAGAAACAGGATTTTTTAAAATCACGAATCAAGATAAAAAAAGAGTGCAAATTTTAAAATTTGCACTCTTTTTTTTATGAATTATATTTTTTTATTTTTAAATCGTTTTAGTCTTGGTTCTTGCATCCAAAAGCGAAGCGAAGTCTATTCGTTAAAAAAAAGAATTTTATTTCTTTTCTTCTTTTTTCTTTGGCATTGGTCCACGTAAATGAACAACCAAACCATTCAAAAAGTTACGCAAAAATTGGTCTCCACATTCTACGTATTTTGGATGTTCTTCAGCTCTAAAAATGGCACCTAATTCAGCTTTAGAAACTTTAAAATCTACCAAAGCACAAATTTCTATAATATCTGTATCACGTAATTTGTGAGCGACTCTTAATTTTTTGAAAATATCGTTGTTACTTAATCCCATACTATAAATATACGTTTTTTATGATACTATTAAAGTTGATAAAATATGTAAAGTTAATCTACTACTTGAAAAATTGCCCAAGCATAAGCAGCGAATCTTGCAAAACGAAAAAGTCCAAAAAACACTACGTTTCTAAAAGGATATTTTATCATTCCTGCAGCTAAACAAGCAATTGAAAAAGGCAGAGGTAATAAAGCACCTACTAAAATTAAAAAACCTCCCCATTTTCGAGTGTTTTTTAAATTTGCTGCCATTTTTACTTCTAAATAATTTTTAAGCGATTCTATTTTTAAAGCCGTTTTTCCAATAAAATAAGAAACTAAACCACCTAAATAGGATAAAGTAGCTAAAATTGATAAGTTAATTATAGGAGTTTCTGTTTTTCCAGACCAAGCAATAAAAATTTCTGGCGGAATTAAACCTAGCAAAGTTTCTGAAATAAAGAATGTAATTAAGATCCCAGTTTTAGAAAATGTTTCTGTAATTGTTTCTAGTCCTTCATTAATATCATATACATATTCGTTAAAAAGAAACACACCAATAACAACTAATACAATGGGTATAAAAGCTTTTTTTACGCTTTCCCATACAAATAAGTAAAAGCCAGTTCTGCCATAATAATTATGGAGCCTTTTACCTATGAATGCAGTATTTTTCTTTCTTTTTTTGCGCTTTTTTTCCAAGAAACTTTTTGTTTTTGTTAATTTACAAAAATAGTAACAATATTCTTATCTTTTTAAATAAAAGATAGTTTAACGCATTTTTAATAAATTGGTACATTCGCATTAAAATTAGATTAAAAAGTGATTTGGCTCTCAGAAAAAATAGAATTTCCTGCTTATAAATTTACAACCAAAGATGGTATTTTGGCTTTGGGTGGAGATTTATCGTCAGAAAGATTAATTCATGCTTATAAAAACGGCATTTTCCCTTGGTTTTCAGAAGACGATCCAATTGTTTGGTATTGTCCATATGAAAGAATGGTCTTATTTCCTGAGGATTTAAAAGTTTCAAAATCGATGCGAAAAATCATCAATAAAAAAGAATTTAAAATTACAGAAAATACTGCTTTTGAAGAGGTAATTTATAATTGTAAAACCAGTTATAGGAAAGATGGTTTTGGCACTTGGATTACAGATGAAATGGAACAAGCCTACATCAACCTTCATAAAATTGGAGTTGCAAAATCTATAGAAGTTTGGTTAGATAATGTATTAGTTGGTGGTTTGTATGGTTTAGAAATTAACCATATTTTTTGTGGAGAAAGTATGTTTAGTAAAGTTTCTAACGCATCAAAATTGGCGTTTATTCATCTCTCAAAAAACAAGAATTATAAATTGATAGATTGCCAAATATATAATGAGCATTTGGCAAGTTTAGGTGCTGAAGAAATTGATAGAGATTTATTTTTGAAGATTTTGAAAAGTTAATTATCTGTATTATTTTTTTACTAGAAGAATTATACATTTAACATAAGACCAAAAAAAAGACTTTCCTTAGGAAAGTCTTTTTTAATAGTATTCTAAACTAAAAACTAGTTAGCATCTTGCTCTAATAAATCAAAAAATTGATTTAATTTAGGCATAATGATAATTTTTGTTCTTCTGTTTATAGATTTGTTTGCTGCAGAATCATTTGGTGCTAATGGCACATACTGGCTTCTACCAGCTGCAATTAATCTTTCTGGAGTTACTCCAAATTTATATTGTAAAATTCTTGTGATTGAAGTTGCTCTTAAAGCAGATAAATCCCAGTTATCTTGAATTAAATTTCTCTTAATAGGAGTAGAATCTGTATGACCTTCAATCATCACATCCATTTTAGGTTGATCGTTAATTACCTTAGCAATTTTTTCTAAAACAGTATACGCTTTATCAGTTACGTTATAACTACCGCTTTTAAATAATAATTTATCAGAAATAGAGATAAAAACAACTGTTTTTTCAACATTTACAGTGATGTCTTCATCTTGAATACCATCTGTTAAATTTTTAGTTAAATGGTATTTTATAGCTAGATTAATAGAATCTTTCTGCGTCATTGCTTGTCTAATTCCATTAATATACTTGTCTTTTTCACTTAATTGTGTAATTACAGTTTTAATGTTATCAGAAGAAGATTGCGTTAAAACAGTTAAGTTTTCAACTTGTTTTAATGCTGTTTTTTTATCTTCTTTTAAAGAATTAATTTGTTCTCCAAGAGCATTTAATTTAGCTTCTTGCTTATCTTTTTCAATTAAATACTTTTGTAAAGAAGTTTCCACTGCTAATAATTCCTCTTTAGTTTGAGAGTTATTAGCTTCTAACTCTGCATATTTCTTTTTTGAAACACAAGAAGTTACAATAATTAAAGAAAATAGTAATAATATCGATGCTTTTTTCATTTTTTTTATAATTAAATTCGAACTACAAATTTAACAAAATAGACATAGAATAAGCAGAATAAATAGGATTTTATGAAAACTTTATATGCTATTTTTGTAAAAAACTATCATAATTATGAAAATCATAAAAACTATCATCTTTTATTCATTTTTATTGACCTTTATTGCCTGTAAACAATCAACTGTTAAAAAAGATTATGTTTTAAAAGGCTTTGTTTTTGGGACCTCTTATAAAATAACGTATTTAAATGCTGATAAAAATTACAAAAAAACTTTAGACAGTCTTTTTCTATTGGTCAATAATTCTGTGTCTACTTATATTGAAACTTCGGATATTTCGCAAATAAATCTAGGAAACACTAATATTGCTATTGATGAAATATTTACTGAAGTTTTCAAAAAATCAAAAAAAATTCACCAAGAAACTGATGGTTTTTTCGACCCAACTGTTGGTAATTTAGTAAATTCTTATGGCTTTGGCCCTAAAGATGAAATGGTAAATTTAACAGATACTGAAGTTGTTGCACAAATGCAATTTGTTGGTTTGGATAAAGTGAAACTTATTAATGGTGAAATTGTAAAAGAGCATCCTAAAGTTTATTTAGATTTCAATTCGATTGCCAAAGGTTTTGGAATTGACGTAATTGCTCGTTTTTTTAATGAAAAAAATATTGATAGTTATTTAATAGAAATTGGTGGAGAAATTAGAGCAAAAGGAACCAAGAAAAATGACGAACCTTGGATTATTAAATTGGTAAATCCTGTAGATGTAGAAAATGGTTTTAAAGTGATAAATCTTTCTGATAAATCTATGGCAACTTCTGGTAATTATAGGAAATTTAGAGTTTCTGAGGATGGAAAAAAATATGTACATACCATCAATCCAAAAACAGGTTTTGCAACAGAGAGTAATTTGTTAAGTGTTTCTGTAATTGGTGCTGTAGATTGTGCAGATGTAGATGCGTATGCAACTGCATTTATGGCAATGGGTTTAGAGAAAACTAAAGAGTTTTTAGAAAATAATAACGAATTAAAAGTGATTCTTATCTATCTGAATAAAAATGGAGATTTAGAAGAATATACTACTTATAAGTAATGTTTTTAAGGTTATAAAAGTTTAAAAGAAAACAATTTAAAGTTTGTAACAAACAGGTAAAATTTCTCCTTTCATCAAACAAAAACGTTTTAATTTTTCTTCGGATATTTTTTTGGTATACTCAATTTCATCGACTTTAAAACCTACAGAACGTAACTTATCAAAATAATCGAGACCATAAACTCTTACATGATCATATTGTCCGAAAATTTTTGCGCGTTCTTTTTTGTCTGTAATTGAATCGTCTTCAAAAGTTGTTTTTCTTGAGATGTCTTGTGGTATCTGAAAAATACCAAATCCACCTTTTTTCATCACTCTAAAAAGCTCTTGCATGGCTTTTGTGTCATCTGAAATATGTTCTAAAACATGATTACAAAAAATAACATCGTAAGAATTATCTTCAAAAGGTAAATCGCAAATATCTGCTTTCACATCTGCAATCGGACTTTCTAGATCAGAGGTTGTGTAGTCTAAATTTTTCTGTTTTCTAAAAATATCTAAAAAACATTGTTCAGGTGCAATATGTAAAACTTTTAGTTTTTCTTTGGATGTAAAAAAATCAGTTTCATCATTTAAAAATAACCACATTAATCTGTGTCTTTCTAATGATAATGTAGATGGAGAAAGTGCGTTTTCACGTTGTTTTCCATAACCATAAGGTAAAAATTTACGGAAAGATTTTCCATCAATAGGATCTGTAAATTTATTACCTTTTAGAGATAAAGCAATTATTGGACGCACCAAATAGCTTGCTTTAATTAATAAAGGCCTTGGAATGGTATTAAGGATTTTTTTGAATAAATTCATAATTGTTCCACAGAGATTCACAGAGTTTTTTCGCAGAGTTTCACAGAGAAATTTTTAATAATTTTAAAATATTTTCTATGTAAAAATAGATTGAGCTAATAAGTATTTATAAACCTCTTAATTCCGTTCTTTAATAGTTTTGTGTTAAAATTGATAAGCAAACCTAAAGGATGATTACCTAGTTTCATATATGTCAAAATTTGTGCTGAATGAACTTCTGAAAATTTATCGACTGTTTTTAATTCTATAACTATATTATTTTCTACGAGTAAATCAATTCGATATCCATGCTCTAGTATTAAATCTTTATAAATAATTCGAAGAATTAGTTCTTTTTTAACTTTTAATCCAAGTGATTTCAATTCATATATCAAACATTCTTGATATGCAGATTCCAACAAACCAGGTCCTAATGTTCGATGAACTTCAATTGCAGCTCCTATAATTTTTTCAGTAATTTCATTATCTCCCATAATCTGTAATAATTAACTTTTTTCGAGTAATAACTAAATTCTCTGTGAATCTCTATTTAAAGCAAACAAAATAAACTCTGTGAATCTCTGTGTTAAAAAATATTACTGTCTAAATTCATCCTCTTCATTAGTAACAATACCTAAAGCCTCATTTACATATTTAAAAGTAGAAAGTAATTCTGGTTTTCCGTTTACGATAGCAACATCATGCTCAAAATGCGCAGAAGGTTTATTGTCTAAAGTTGTAATTGTCCAACCATCTGAATGTTGTCTTATTTTTTCAGTTCCCATATTTGTCATAGGTTCTATGGCTACTACCATTCCTTCAACAAACTTTTTTCCTCTTCCTCTTCTTCCATAATTTGGCATTTCTGGATCTTCGTGCATTTCACGTCCTAAACCATGACCCACCAATTCTCTTACAACTCCATAACCATGATCTTCTGTGAATTTTTGAATGGCATAACCAACATCGCCAACTCTATTGCCAGCTTTAAATTCGCGAATTCCAACATATAAACTTTCTTTGGTAACCTCTAATAATTTTTTGGTTGCAGCATCAATTTCGCCAACAGCAAAAGTATAAGCATGATCTCCATAAAAACCATTTTTTAAGGCACCACAATCAATAGAAATAATATCGCCTTCTTTTAAAGGTTCTTTTGTAGGGAAACCATGTACAACTTGCGAGTTTGGACTCATGCAAAGTGTGTTTGGAAAATCGTACAAGCCTAAAAAGCCAGGAATTGCACCTTGTTCTCTAATAAAATCTTCAGCAAGTTTATCTAAATATAAAGTAGTTACACCAGGTTTTACTTCTTTAGCAAGCATTCCCAATGTTTTAGAAACGATTAATGCACTTTCGCGCATAATTTCTATTTCTTCTTTTGTTTTAATTTTAATCATTTTAAAAAAATTGAGCTACAAAGTTACTATATTTATTAGGAATTATATGTTTGAGGAGCACAAAGGATGTTAAAAAAGGAGATCCGAATTACATACATTATATAAACTTTCGGTTTTATATCTATTTATGAAATTTATCAAAAAAAAACACCAAACTTTTAAGTATATACCTTAATGTTTGATGTTCTTCGTAAAATTAATGTCTATACTATTTAATCTTCACTCTTATCGTAAGAATGTTTGTAAGGTTTTCCGTACACAATTTTTAAAATATCTTTCTCGATAGTTTCTCTTGGATACTCTACATAACGTCCTACTTCTTTACCATTTTTAAAGAAAATAAAAGTTGGTACTCTTAAAAGATCATACCCTTCTTGTAAATTATCAGGAGTTTTTTTATTTCTACCTACAGTTATCAACTCAAAATAATCTTGGTTAAAACCAGTTTCTTCTAGAATTTTATAAAAGCGAGGTGTTTCTCTTTTGCTATCTCCACACCAAGTGCCCATAAAACCTTTAATTGTAAAGTTGTTTATTTCGCCTTTGAGTTGCTCTATTACTTCTTTGTCAGTTTCATATTCTTCATATCTGCTATCAAACCAAGATTTGTAAGCTTCGTCTGTAAAAGATTCTTTGTTGGCAATACCAATTAAATAACCTCTGTCATTTTTTTCTGCAGTAACTTCTGCAGCTTTTTCTCTTGTAATTTCTTCAACTTCATCGATGGCTGCTTTTTTACTATCTACTGAAGATTTGCTTGTATTACAAGCCATAAAAATAATTGTTGAGAATAATATTAAAGTATATTTCATAATTATATTAAAGATTTTTGAGTCATTTCTATAGGTTGTTCTACTCCAATAAGCTCTAAAATTGTTGGAGCAATATCGCCTAAAATACCACTTTTTATTGATTTTATTTCATCATCAATTAAAATAAAAGGAACAGGATTTGTGGTGTGTGCTGTATGAGGAGAACCATCAGGATTCATCATCGTTTCGCAATTTCCATGATCTGCAATTAAAAGAGTTGTGTAGCCATTTGCTAAACCTGTTTCAATTACTTTTTGTGCACAAATATCTACAGTTTCACAAGCTTTTATGGCAGCTTCCATAATTCCTGTATGACCAACCATATCTCCATTAGCAAAATTTAAACATACAAAATCTGCTTCGCCTTTTTCTAAATCTTCACACAAAGCATCTGTTAATTCGTAAGCAGACATTTCTGGTTGTAAATCGTAGGTTGCTACTTTTGGTGAGTTTTTTAAAATTCGAGATTCACCTTCAAAAGGAGCTTCTTGTCCACCAGAAAAGAAAAAAGTTACGTGAGGATATTTTTCTGTTTCAGCAATTCTTATTTGTTTTTTACCAGCATTAGATAAAACTTCACCTAAAGTGTTTTTGATATTATCATTATTATAAATCACATTAATACCAGTAAAACTATGATCGTACAAAGTGATGGTTGTAAAATATAAGTTTAATTTTTCCATACCATATTCAGGAAAATCAACTTGAGATAAAGCACTTGTTAGTTCTCTTCCTCTATCTGTTCTATAATTAAAAAATAAAACGACATCACCAGATTCAATTTTAGCTTTTGCAGAACCATCTGCATTTGTAGCAATAATTGGTTCTAAAAATTCGTCAGTAATTCCAGCTTCATAATTTTCTTGAATAGTAGCAACAATATCATTGGTTCTAGTTCCCATTCCTTTAACGATACCATTGTAAGCTTTTTTTACTCTTTCCCATCTATTATCTCTATCCATCGCAAAATAACGACCTGTAACTGATGCAAGCTCTCCAGTTGTTTTCTTCATATATTCTTGAAGATCATTCATGAAAAAAGCGCCAGATTTTGGATCACAATCTCGTCCATCAGAAAAAGCATGAACAAAAACATTTTGCACATTATTTTCTTTTGCAACATCTAAAAGACCTTTTACATGGTTGATGTGTGAGTGAATTCCACCATCTGAAACCAACCCTAATAAATGTACTTTTTTATTGTTTTCTTTGGCATATTTAAAAGTATCTAATAAAACTTTTTCTTGACCTAACGTTTTTTCACGAACAGCTTTGTTGATTCTCGCTAAGTTTTGATACACAATTCTACCAGCACCTAAATTCATGTGTCCAACTTCAGAATTCCCCATTTGTCCTTCAGGTAAACCAACATGTTCTCCATCCGTTCTTAAAGATGCGTTTGGATATTTGTTGTATAAAGAGTTTATGTAAGGTGTTTTTGCGTTGTAAATGGCAGATACTTTTGGGTCTTGTGTAATTCCCCAACCATCTAAAATCATTAAGATTACTTTCTTGTTCATTTTTCTGTTTTATACTGTAAAAATAAGAAATATTATGAAGAATGTTTTAAAATTCAACGAAACCGATAGCGTAACCGAGTGTTTTTGAAACTAATTATTGAAGGTTTTTTAAATAAATGAGAAAAGTTAAAAACCTGTTAAATACCGTTTTTGTTGAAACAAAAATCTTTTTTAACTGTCTTTTTAGTATAGTAATCAAATAATTATATAACTTAAAAACATCAACCATGAAAAAATTAATCTTACCAATGCTAATCTGTTTATTTACATTTTCAACAATAAATGCTACAGATAGCAATTCCGAAACAAAAACAGTAAAAGTTGAAACCGTAAAAAATTATGAGTTAAGCTCTTTTTGCAAATTAATACAAATGGGAGATTTTGATGCTGTTAAAGCACTTATTAAATCTGGAGAAGACGTAAATAAAAAATCTAACGGTTTAACACCTTTAATGTTTGCTGCGAGACATAATAAAGCAAAAATTGCAAAATTATTGATAGATAATGGTGCAAAATTAAAAACAAAATCTGATAAAGGTGGTAAACTGACTGCGTTACAAATTGCAGAAAGATCTAAAGCTATAGATGCTATAAAAGTGATTAAGGAAGCTCTTTAATAGAATTTATTTTTTGAATTAGTTTTGAAGAACTGTCTGAAAAGACAGTTTTTTTTTGTTTAAAATTTCACAAAACCGATTATGTAAATAAGAAGGATCATTATAGAAATAAGAATTATACTATTTCTTTTCAGAATCTTTTTATTTTCTTTTTGAAGTTTTTCTCGTATTTTTTTAAGTTGATGAGGAGTTGCGCTTTTATCAAAAGAAACTTGAATGTTTTTACCTTCTTTAAAATCTTTCATCTTTTTAAAAGTAGAAACACGCGTTCTTTTGTTATTTTTTAAAGTGGTAACCATTGCAGCTATTGAACTCATAACGTAATTCTTTATATATAAGTAGTTGAAAATCAATAAATGTTACAAAAAAAACTGATTTACGTTATAAATGATTGTGTTGACTATTTTAAAACTTTAAAAAACCAATACAATAAATTGAAATCAACAGTTTTCTTCACTTCTCACCATAAAAATTAACCAAAATGGCAAAATGATGTTTTATATTTTTCAGTATAATCGATTATGGAATCAATTTTTAACAAGAAAAAAGTATTTCTTCATTTACAAAATTCGTAATTTTACACAGTAAATTTTATCAAATATATAATGGAATTGCATTTTGAATTGAACGAAGTAACTAAAAAGTTACCCAAACATTTGCACAAGTTTGTTGTAAAACAACCTTATGAAGAATATACATCTCAAAACCAAGCAGTTTGGAGATATGTGATGCGAATGAATGTAGATTATTTAAGCAAAGTTGCGCATAAATCTTATATTCCTGGTTTGGAAAAAACAGGAATTTCTACTGAAAATATTCCTAAAATGGAGGGCATGAACCGAATTTTGAAAGAAATTGGTTGGGCTGCAGTTTCAGTAGATGGTTTTATTCCACCAAATGCTTTTATGGAATTTCAAGCGTATAATGTATTGGTAATTGCTTCAGATATGCGAACCATAAATCATATAGAATATACACCTGCACCAGATATTATTCATGAAGCTGCTGGACATGCACCCATTATTGCAAATCCAGAATATTCTGAATATTTAAGACGTTTTGGAGAAATTGGCAGCAAAGCAATTTCATCTGCCAAAGATTATGAAATGTATGAAGCTATTAGGCTTTTATCTATTTTAAAAGAAAATCCAAATTCTAGTGAAAAAGAAGTAAACGAAGCCCAAGAACAAGTGGAATGGTTGCAAAATAACATGGGTGAATTGTCGGAAATGGCAATGATTAGAAATTTACATTGGTGGACAGTAGAATATGGTTTGATTGGTACTTTAGAAAATCCAAAAATTTATGGAGCAGGTTTGCTTTCATCTATTGGAGAAAGTGCTTGGTGTATGCAAGATGAAGTGGAAAAAAAACCATATTCAATTGATGCTGCCACTATTAATTTTGATATTACAAAACCACAGCCTCAATTATTTGTAACACCAGATTTTGCATATTTAAGTTTGGTTTTAGACGAATTTGCAAATACAATGGCTTTGCGAAAAGGAGGTTTAAATGGCATTAAAAAGTTAATAGATTCTAAAGGTTTAGGAACTATCGAATTAACAACAGGAATTCAGATTTCTGGAAATTTCGACAAAGTAATTCCGTTTAAAAATAACAAAGTTGCCTATTTTCAAACAGTTGGAGAAACTGCTTTGGCAAATAGAGATAAAGAATTAATTGGTCATGGAATTTCAAGTCACAAAAATGGGTTTGGAAGTCCAATTGGAAAATTAAAAGGAATTAATTTACCTATTGAAGACATGAGTCCAAGAGATTTAAAAGCCTATGGAATTTACGAAGGCGAATTTATGACCTTAGAGTTTGAGAGTGGTATCATTTTAAAAGGAAAAGCAATTACTGGAACCAGAGATTTACGAGGTAAAATTTTAATGATTACGTTTGATGAATGTACAGTAACTTATAAAGACGAAGTATTATTTCAACCAGATTGGGGTTTATATGATATGGCTGTTGGTAAAGAAGTTGTTTCTGCATATGCAGGAGCTGCAGATGTTGCTTCTTTTTTAGATACCAGTAAAGTGTCTGAAACTAAAACGCATAAAATTACCTATTCAGAAACTGCCAAAAAACTATATGTTTTGTATGATGAAGTTCGTGAAATGCGTGAAACAAATTCAGCTACTGAAGTAAAAGTAGAGGCCATATTTCATCAACTTAAAAAAGAATATTCAGAGGATTGGTTGTTGCTTTTAGAGTTGTTTGAATTGGCTTTAGAAAACAATTTTGCAATTAAAAATGAGGTTTTAAATACTTTGGAAGCGTTAAAAAGTAACAAAAGTTACACAAAGCTTATAGAAAATGGTTTAAATTTGCAGCTAAATTAAATTAGAACAACATGGGTTTATTTGACATGTTTAAAAGAAAAGATATGAGTTTAGATATTAAAGAATATTTAGAAAACGACGCTATTATTTTAGATGTAAGAACACAAGAAGAGTGGAATGAAGGGCATATTGAAAACGCAAAACATATTGTTTTAAATTTAATTCCTTTAGAAATTGAGCAAATAAAAGCTTGGGAAAAGCCAGTGATTGCTGTTTGTAGAAGTGGAGGTAGAAGTGGACAAGCTGCGCAATTTTTAAAACAAAATGGAGTAGATGTTATCAATGGTGGTCCTTGGCAAAATGTGGATCAACATATAAAAAAATAATTTTTTTTAGAACTTCATAAAAGGATATACTGCTTTAATTTTTTCTTTTTTTGATGCTAATTTCTCCAGAAACTGTTGATGTTCGGCTGAATTTTCATTAAAAGGTCTGTGTAGTATTCCTTTTTGAATAACATCAATTTCTTTTAAGGTTGATGATGTTTCTGCTGAAAACCAGGTATCTGTGAATTTTTCCCAAATATAATTGATGGCTGTTGTATTTGGGTGAATCATATCTTCTGCATAAAAACGATAATCTCTTAGTTCGTCCATCATGAGTTCATAACTCGGAAAATAATTGATGTTTTTTCGAGCATTAATTGTGTTATGAATTCCTGCAATTAAATGCGCTTTACTTTGTGTGTTTTCAGTAAAACCATCTTTTAAATGACGAACAGGAGAAACTGTAAAAATGATATTTACATCTTTATTAATTGATTTTAGAAGCACAATAATGGCCTCTAAACTTTCAGTAATTTCATCAACAGTTAAAAGCTCTTTTAAGAACTTTTTCTGAGGGATTTTATGACAATTGGCTACAATTTTATCAGTTTCGATAAATCTGTAAACCCAAGCAGTTCCTAATGTAATTATAAAATGAGAAGTTTCTTTAAGTTTTTTATTAGTCGATACAATTGCCGAATTCAAATTTTCTAAAAGCTCATTTTTATCTGATGAACTTAAGCTAGAATGTGCATCAAAACAATGCCAACGTTCATTTTGAAAAACTAAATCACTTTCTGAATATACTTTTTTATTGATAGCATTTGTAATAAAACTCTCAATCGCTATTGGGTGAAAAAGAATTCCAAACGGATTTTGAGTCGCTTGAAATTTAAAATAGTTTAATTTATAACCGATATTTTCTGAAAAACAGGAACCTACTAAAAACAATTTTGAGTTATAATCTATTTGATTATGTTGTTGTTTTTTTATTGGAATTTGAGTTTGTAGTTTCATAGTTTTTACAACTTATTATCCTAAGATATTTTTTATGCATCAAACAAAAAAGAACTTATATACCAAATTCCAAAACCTGAAACAATTAAGACAATTATGATTAATAAAAGGGCAATTAAGAATTTTCCTGTATTTTTAATTTTTTTCAATCTGAAAAATATTTTTATTTTAAATAATCTTTTGCTCTCTCCAAAACTTTAGGAATTCCTCCAGGGTTTTTACCTCCAGCAGTTGCAAAAAATGGCTGACCACCTCCACCTCCGTGAATTAATTTCCCTAATTCTCTCACTACTTTTCCTGCATCATAACCACGTTCTGTCGTTAATTCTTTAGAAATATAACACGTTAACATTGCTTTTTCTTTTGATGGAGCAGTAGCAAATAATAAAAATAAATTTTGATGTTCTTTTCCTATAGCAAACGCTAAATTTTTAATTCCATTAGGATCTAAATCAATTTTTGTTGCTAAAAACTGAACACCATTTATTTCTTGCAATTGGTTTTTAAGTTCGCCAGATAAATTTTGCGCTTTATCTTTTAATAATTGTTCAACTTGTTTTTGCAAATCTGCATTTTCATCTTGCAATTTTTGAACCGCTTTTACAGGGTTTTTCGAATTATTTAAAAGTTCCTTAACTTCCGATAAAACAGTGTTATTATCAGTATAAAAATCTTTTACAGCATCATTTGTAATCGCTTCTATTCTTCTAATTCCTGCAGCAACTGCACCTTCAGATTTTATTTTAAAATGCCAAATATCACCTGTATTTTTTACATGCGTTCCTCCACAAAGTTCAATAGATTTTCCGAATTTTATAGCTCTAACAGTATCTCCATATTTTTCGCCAAATAAAGCCATTGCTCCATCTGCAATTGCTTTTTCCATGGTAATATTTCTACTTTCTTCTAAATTTAGTTTGCTAGCAATTCTTGCATTTACAAAATTTTCGACATCGTGAATTTCATCCGAAGTTAATTTAGAAAAATGAGAGAAATCGAAACGTAAGTATTTAGAGTGCACAGCAGAACCTTTTTGCTCTACATGTGTTCCTAAAATTTCTCTTAATGCTTGATGCAATAAATGTGTTGCTGTATGATTGCATTCTGTTCTAGATCGTTGCTTTTCATCAACCACAGCTTTAAAAGAAGCGTCTAAATTTTTTGGAAGATTTTTCGTAAAATGAATAATTACGTTATTTTCTTTTTTGGTATCTAAAATATAAACAACATCACCATGTGCATCTTCTAAATATCCTTTATCACCAACTTGTCCTCCACCTTCTGGATAAAAAGGCGTTAAATTAAAAACCAATTGAAACATTTCACCATCTTTTTTAGAGGTTACTTTTCTGTATCTCGTTAGTTTTACGTTTGCTTCTAAAAAGTCGTAACCTACAAATTCTTCAACAGCATCATCCACTAAAATAGTCCAATCTTCTGTGCTCATTTCACTAGCAGCTCTTGAGCGTTTCTTTTGTTTTTGCAGTTCAGCTTCAAAGCCTTTTTCGTCTAAAGTATAGCCTTTTTCAGATAGAATTAAAGCAGTTAAATCGATTGGAAAACCAAAAGTATCATACAATTCAAATACTTTATTTCCAGTAATTTCTTTTGTTTTTGCTGATGAAATAATGCCATCTAACAAAACCAAACCTTGATCTAAAGTTCTTAAAAATGAAGTTTCTTCCTCTTTAATTACGTTTTCAATCAATTGTTTTTGCGCTTTTAATTCAGGAAAAGCTGTGCCCATTTTATCGCTTAAAACAGCAACTAATCTATAAATAAAAGGTTCTTTTTTATCTAAAAAAGTAAAACCATATCTTACAGCTCTTCGTAAAATTCTACGAATTACATAACCAGCTCCAGTATTGCTTGGCAATTGACCATCTGCAATAGAAAATGCTACTGCTCTAACATGATCTGAAATTACACGAGTTGCAATATCTTGTTCTTTGTTTGAACCATATTTTGTATTTGTAATCGTACCAATTTCTCTAATAATTGGCGTAAAAACATCAGTATCATAATTAGATTGAACGTTTTGTAAAACCATACAAAGGCGTTCAAAACCCATACCAGTATCTATATGCTTGTTTGGTAATTCCTCTAAAGAACCATTGGCTTTTCTATTATATTGCATAAAAACCAAGTTCCATATTTCCACTACATGAGGATGGTCTTCGTTAATCAAAGTGCGTCCATCAACTTTAGCTTTTTCTTCAGCAGATCTAATATCAACATGAATTTCAGAGCAAGGTCCACAAGGTCCTTGTTCGCCCATTTCCCAAAAATTATCTTTTTTATTTCCTTTTAAAATTCGGTCTTCAGCAATATATTGTTTCCAAATATCAAATGCTTCTGTATCCATTTTTAGGTTATCAGCATCTTCTGAACCTTCAAAAACGGTAACATATAAGATATCTTTATCAATTTTATAAACTTCGGTTAATAATTCCCAAGCCCAAGCAATTGCCTCTTTTTTAAAATAATCTCCAAAAGACCAATTCCCCAACATTTCAAATAAAGTATGATGATAAGTGTCATACCCAACTTCTTCCAAATCGTTATGTTTACCAGAAACACGCAAACATTTTTGCGAATCTGTAATTCTGTTTTGCTTTGGAGTTCCATTTCCTAAAAAATATTCTTTAAATGGTGCCATTCCAGAATTCACAAACATTAATGTTGGATCATCCTTTGTGACCATTGGTGCAGATGGAACAACCAAATGAGATTTTTCTTTGAAAAAGTTTAAAAAAGTAGCACGAATATCTTGAGATTTCATAAAAAAGAAGTTTCCAACAAGTTGGATTTTGTTAATTTATTTTTAAAAAACTACTTGAAAAAAAGCAGTTGTAAAACATTTTGTAAATTTGTTCGTTATTATAAATGAGTTTTATTAAAAAAAATCAATTATAACACAAAAATAGAACATTTAGTTATATGGCAAAAGTAAAATATTATTATGATGAGGATACGCTTTCTTACAGAAAAATTGCTGTAAAGAAAACGGACTATTATCGAAGAATATTATTTAGCTTTTTAGGAGTTATTTTAATCGCTTTCTTTGGGTTTATTGGGTTTAGTCAAATTATTACATCACCTTCAGAACGTGCTCAAAAAAGAGAATTAGAGAATTTGAAGTTTCATTATGAGTTGATTGATAAACGTTTGGAGGAAAGTTCTGATATTTTATCGCAATTACAAGAAAGAGATAATAATATTTACAGAAGTTATTTTGAAGCAAATCCGATTCCTGAAGAGCAAAGGAAAGCAGGTTTTGGTGGTGTAAACAGATATAAAAATTTAGAAGGTTTTGATAATTCTGGTTTGATAAAAAACTTAACAAAAGAAGTTGATATTTTATCAAAACAAATGGTGGTACAATCTAAATCTTTAGATGAAATTGTGGCTTTAGCTAAAGAAAAAGAAGATATGTTGTCTTCAATTCCTGCAATTTTACCGATAAAAAAAGGAGGATTTTATGTGGCTTCTGGTTATAAAATGAGAATGCATCCTATTTTAAAAATCAATAAATTTCATAAAGGAATGGATTTTACAGCTCCAAAAGGAACACCTGTATATGCTTCTGGAAATGGAAAAGTTACCATAGCTCAAAGAAGTAGTACTTTTGGAAATGTTGTTTATATTGAACATGGTTATGGTTACAAAACAATTTATGCGCATTTAAGTAAAATTGAAGTTAAAAAATATAACGAAGTAAAAAGAGGAGATTTAATTGGTTTTGTTGGTAATACTGGTTTATCTGTAGCTCCACATTTACATTATGAAGTTCATAAAAATGGGATTGCTTTAAATCCAATCAACTTTTATTATGGAGATTTATCTTTAGAAGAATTTGCAACGTTACAAGAAACTTCAGAGGAAAGTCAATCTTATGATTAATATTTTTTTTTAGTTTTAGAAACAGGAAACAGGAAACAGGAAACAGGAAACAGGAAACAGGAAACAGGAAACAGGAAACAAGAGAGAAGAGAGAAGAGAGAAGAGAAAAGAGAAAAGTTGATAAGATAAAACCTATGTTTTCTATGTTACTATGTGTTTCTTTTTTATTTTAACCACAAACCACAAACCACAAACCACAAACCACAAACCACAAACCACAAACCACAAACCACAAAATGCACATAGATTTACCTGAAAAACGATATTACAAAATCGGTGAAGTTGCAAAAGCTTTCAGCGTAAATACTTCATTAATACGTTTTTGGGAGAAAGAGTTTGTGATTATCAAACCAAAAAAGAACGCTAAAGGAAACCGACTTTTTACTCAAGAAGATATTGTAAACTTCAAAATAATCTTCAATTTAGTAAAAGAAAGAGGATTTACATTAGAAGGAGCTAAGCAAAAACTAAAGAAAAATCCTGAAAACATCTTTAATAATCACGAAATTATTACAAGACTAGAAGCTGTAAAAGCTGAACTTCAAAAGATTAAAAACTCACTTTAATTTTTTATGTCATTGTGGAGTTTACTTTTTTGTAAACTGAGGCAATTCTGTAACACACATACTTTCACGAACTTACTATGCATGCATAATATTTTTGATTATATTTGGAAAGAGAAATGACTGTTTCATCAACAAACACCATTTTTATAAACCAATTATAAAATTGAAAATAGTATGTCAAAGAAATATGTAGATTTAGAAACCTTGAAGTATTTGCTTTATGATGTTCATAAATTAGAAGATTTACTATCAAGAGAGCGTTTTCAAGAACACGATTTAGAATCATTAGATTTATTTATAGATTCTGTAAAAGAGTTTTCTGACAGAGAATTATATCCATATTTTAAAGAAATGGATGAAACTCCAGCACATTTTAAAGATGGAACTGTAGTTGTTCACGAACAAGTGCAAAAAGTAATGCATCAATCTGGAGAAATGGGCATTATTGCTGCTTGTTTCGATTATAAAGATGGAGGTTTACAAATTCCTTCTTCTGTTTTTCATGCAGCTTTATATATTATGGATGCTGCCAACAATCATTTACCTGGTTACCCAAGTTTAACTTTAGGAGCAACAGAATTAATCATAGAATTTGGAGTTCAAAGTTTAAAAGATACTTACGTTCCCAATATGCTTTCTGGAGTTTGGGGAGGCACAATGTGTTTAACAGAGCCACAAGCAGGAAGTTCATTATCAGACATTACTACAAAAGCAACATCAACTGAAAACGGATTTTATAAAATATCTGGACAAAAAATATTTATTTCTGGAGGTGATTATAAAGGAGCAGAAAATATCATCCATTTAGTATTAGCAAGAATTGAAGGCGCACCAAAAGGAACTAAAGGAATTTCATTGTTTGTAGTTCCTAAAAACAGAATAAAAGAAGATGGATCTTTAGAATATAATGATGTAATGACAGTTGCCGATTTTCAAAAAATGGGACAAAGAGGGTATTGCACCACACATTTAGGTTTTGGTGATTCAGACGATTGTAGAGGTTGGCTTGTTGGTGAGGAACATAAAGGTTTGGCGCAAATGTTTTTAATGATGAATGGTGCAAGAATTGCTGTTGGTAGAGGAGCTGCAGCAATTGCAATGGCTGCTTACAGAACGTCTTTACAATATGCAAATGAACGTCTACAAGGAAGAAAATTATCTGCTGATGGAAAGAAAAATCCGAAAGAAAAACAAAGTTTAATTATAGAACATCCAGATGTTAGACGCATGTTATTGTTGCAAAAAGCAATTGTAGAAGGCTCTTTAAGTTTGGTATTGTTAGCATCAAAATATCACGATATTTTAACGACAGCAACATCAAAAGAAGAAAAAGAAAAATATCATTTATTGTTAGAAATGATTATTCCTATTGTAAAAACATATCCGTCAGAAGCAGGTGCAGAAGCTGTAGATAATGGTTTGCAAGTTTTAGGAGGTTATGGTTTTTGTACCGATTTTTCTTTACAACAATATTATAGAGACATCAGAATTTCTGCTTTGTACGAAGGCACAACAGGCATTCAATCGCAAGATTTGTTGGGTAGAAAAGTACCAATGCAAAATGGAAAAGGGTTGGAATTATTATCTGCAGAAATTGTAAAGACAATTATTTCAGCGACTATTGATGATGATTTAAAAGTATATGGAACTATTTTGGGTGATAAATTAAAACAATCTCAGAAAGTTTTGGGACATTTGATGCCTTTTGCAATGAAAGGAAATTACGAACGCTATTTAGCAGATGCCAATTTATTTATGGAATATATGAGCATTATTGTTTTAGGTTGGTTATGGTTAGAAATGGCTGTGGATGCAAAAAAGCAAATAAATAATGCTGATAAAAAATATTCAGAAACTTTTTATGAAAGTAAAATTCACACCATGAAATTTTACTTTAAATATGAAGTTCCGAAAACAAACTCGTTAGCAGAATCTTTAATGAACAATGATGTTTTAACTATTAAAAAAGATAAAGAACTTATTTTATAATGAATATAAAAGAACAATTTAATTTAGAAGGAAAAGTTGCCATAATTACTGGCTCTAGCAAAGGAATTGGAAAAGCAATCGCAAAAGGTTTAGCAGAAAATGGAGCGCAAGTTGTAATTTCTAGTAGAAGTCAAGAAGCTTGTGATGCAGTTGCAAAAGAATTTACAGCAGAAGGTTTAAAAGCAGTCGGAATTGCTTGTCATATTGGTAAACAAGATCAGCGTAAAGAATTGATAAATAAAATAATAGAAGCTTTTGGGCGAATTGATATATTAGTAAATAATGCAGCAATTAATCCAGTTTTTGGTCCAATAGAAGAAGTAGATCCAGCAATTTTTGATAAAATTATGGACATAAATGTGAAAGCACCTTGGAGTTTGTCTAATTTAGTTTTACCACATTTTAAAACGAATAAAAACGGAAGTATTATCAACATTGCATCAGTTGAAGCATTAACTCCTGGTTTCGGTTTAGGAATATACTCCACAAGTAAAGCTGCTATTTTAATGTTGACTAAAAACCAAGCCAAAGAGTGGGGACAATATGGAGTAAAAGCAAATGCAATTTGCCCAGGTTTAATTAAAACAAAATTTAGTGCTGCTTTATGGCAAAACGAAAAAATATTAAATAAAATTAAAAAATCGTTACCAAGTGCAAGAATGGGAATGCCAGAAGAAATGGTAGGTTTGGCTTGCTTACTGGCTTCAGATGCTGGGAATTATATGACTGGTGGAGTTTATACTGCTGATGGTGGTTTTATGATTACTGGGTAGTTTTTCAGTTGGCAGTTTGCAGTCGCAGTTTTCAGTAAGCAAGAATTAGAGAGAGATTTGTCATTTCGACTTTTTTGGAGAAATCTCATAAAAATTGACCACTCAGAAACATAGCACACAAAGGCTATGTAATCTTTGTTTCTGAGTGGTAAAAATTAAAAAGTAAAATTGTTTTTAAAATATGAACTTCGAATTCTCCCAAAAATGAAAAGAATTACAACATAAATTATCAAATTTTGAAAGAAAAACATAATCTTGATGAATATCTAAAAACCCATTATATTCATAGAAGTAATTGGTTGAGAGCAGCAGTGTTGGGTGCAAATGATGGTATTTTATCTACTGCAAGTTTAGCGATTGGTGTTGCAGCAGCAAGTACTACAAGAGAACCAATTATTTTAGCAACCTTGGCAGGTTTGGTTGCTGGAGCATTATCAATGGCAGCAGGTGAATATGTTTCTGTAAGCTCTCAAACAGATATTGAAAAAGCAGATATTGAAAGAGAAAGACAAGAATTGCAAGAAATGCCAAAAGAAGAACTTCAAGTTTTAGCACAGATTTATGAGAATAGAGGTTTAAAAAAAGAAACAGCTTTAATAGTAGCCAAAGAATTAACAGCACACGATGCTTTAGCAGCACATGTTAGAGATGAGTTAGGAATTAACGAAATATCGAAAGCAAATCCAATTCAAGCAGCTTTGGCTTCTGGAGCTTCTTTTGTTTTTGGTGGAATATTACCTTTATTGGTGGTATTTCTTCTTCCTTTAAAAACAATGGAACTGTACATTTATGCTTTTTCAATTATTTTTCTAGCTATTTTAGGGGCAGTTTCTGCAAAAACAGGTGGTGCTAAAATTATGAACTCAGTTGCTAGAATTACTTTTTGGGGAACGATTGCTATGGGTATAACAGCTTTAATTGGTTATTTATTTGGAATTAATCTTTAAAGAAAATTTAAACAAAATATGAACTTCGAATATTCCCAAAAATCAAAAGAGTTACAACAAAAATTATCAAATTTTATCGAAGAACATATTGTTCCTATAGAAGAAGAATTTATTGCTTTTCAAAGTGATGCAACCAATATGTGGAAACGTTTCCCAAAAACGGAAATGCTAAAACAAAAAGCAAAAGATGCTGGTTTATGGAACTTGTTTTTACCCAAAGATTATGGTGATTTAAGTCCAGGTTTAACCAATTTAGAATATGCTCCTTTAGCAGAAATTATGGGAAAAAAAATCTGGATTTCAGAAATTTTTAATTGTTCTGCACCAGATACTGGAAATATGGAAGTGCTTGCCAAATATGGAAGTGAAGCTCAAAAAAATCAATGGTTAACTCCTTTGATGAATGGAGAAATCAGATCTGCTTTTTTAATGACAGAACCACAAGTTGCTTCTTCAGATGCTACAAATATTGAAACTTCCATAGTTTTAGAGGGTGATGAATATGTAATTAATGGAAGAAAATGGTGGTCTTCAGGAGCCATGGATCCTCATTGTAAAGTGGCAATTGTGATGGGTAAAACTGATGTAAATGCACACAGACATCAACAGCAAAGTATGGTTTTGGTTCCTATGAATACTCCAGGATTAAAAATTGTAAGACCATTATCTGTTTTAGGTTATCTTGATTCTCCAGAAGGCCATGCAGAAATTATTTTAGAGAATGTAAGAGTGCCAAAAGAGAACTTAATTTTAGGTGAAGGAAGAGGTTTTGAAATAGCACAAGGACGTTTAGGACCTGGAAGAATTCATCATTGCATGCGTTTGGTTGGAATGGCACAATATGCTTTAGAACTCATGTCTCAAAGAACTTTAGAAAGAGAAACGTTTGGCAAAAAGTTTTATGAGTATAGTAGCATTCGTCATGAAATTGCAAAATCGCAATGTGAAATTGAACAAGCACGTTTGTTAACGCTTTCTGCTGCAGATAAAATGGACAAAGCTGGTAACAAAGAAGCCAAAGATATTATTGCTATGATTAAAATTGTAGCTCCAAATATGGCACAAAAAGTAATTGACAGAGCTATGCAAATTTTGGGAGGAAAAGGTGTTGGACAAGACACATATTTGCCACATTATTTTGCTATTGCAAGAATGTTACGTTTGGCAGATGGTCCAGATGAAGTACATATGTATCAATTAGGAAAAAGTTGTATCAAAAAATATGGTAGTAACTCATGAGCAATCAAAAAGTAAGAAAAGGAGAAGAGTTGCCAGAAGTTGCTCTTAAAAAATATTTACAAGAAATCAATTTAATTGAATCTGTAGAAAGTGACTTATTTGTAGAACAATTTACGCACGGATTTTCGAATTTAACGTATTTATTAAAAATAGAAAACAAGGAATTCGTTTTAAGAAAACCTCCAAAAGGCGCTATCAAAAGAGGTCATGACATGAGTCGTGAGTTTAAAGTGCAAAGTGCTGTTTATAAAGCATTTTCTAAAGTGCCAAAAATGTTTGGTTTTTCTGATGATGAAACTATTTTAGGAAGTGATTTTTATATCATGGAAAAAGTAGAGGGCATCATTTTAAATTACAAAGAAGCGCATAAAAGAAATATTGCTGTTGATGAGTTTCAGGAAATAGCAAATTCTTGGTTAGATACTTTAGTGGAATTACACAATGTAGATTATAAAGCGATTGGCTTAGAAGATTTAGGAAAACCAGAAGGTTATGTAGAAAGACAAGTTTCTAATTGGGGAAAGCAATATGTAAAAGCAAAAACAGAAGAAGTTCCAGAAGCAACAATGGTGATGAAATGGATGGAAGAACATCAACCAAAAAAATATGAGCATTGTTTAATACACAATGATTTTAAGTATGATAATGTTGTTTTTAAAGATGATTCTTGGCAAGAAATTAGCGCAGTTTTAGATTGGGAAATGGCAACTCTAGGAGATCCTTTAATGGATTTAGGAACTTCTTTAGGCTATTGGACAGTTGCTACAGATCATGATTTTGTAAAACAAGGAATTCCTTCTCCTACAGTTTTTGAAGGAAACCCAATTAGAAGTGAAATCGCAAAAATGTATGCAGAAAAATCTGGAAGAAACGTAGATAATTTGGTTTTCTATTATGTTTTTGGCTTGTTTAAAATTGCAGTAATTGCCCAGCAAATTTATTTTAGATATTCAAAAGGGTTTACAACAGATCCGCGTTTTGCTAATTTGAATAAAGCATCAGAATTGTGTTGTAAGTTGGCTTTAAAAGCGATAAAAACGAAATCTATTGATTAACTATCATTAAGAATTCTAACCTGCAAGGTTTTTAAAACCTTGTAGGTTTAAATACATAGTTATAATACTTTGCTGGAAAATGAATACGTGAGATTCTTTCAGAATGACAAATGTTATGGAGATTTGTGTGTTTTATATAAGATTTTTCATCATTTAATTTTTCACGCTGAAAAGCGTTTCAAATAATGATAAGAAAATATTTTTGTAAGATTAGATTTCGCTCCTATGGAGCTTTAGAACATTTTTGTAGTTTTTTTATTCATATTACGCTCTTACAGAGCTGAAAATTCCATAGGAATGAAATATTATTAGAAAATTATCTCAAAATTATGCTAAGCCCTAGAAGGGCGATATATTAATTATTTAGTAAGAGTTTTAGAAGTTTATAAAGTTTTAATATGACAATAATAATAAGGAAACTTTAAAAATTATTTAAAAAATAACCAATTTGCGTTAGGGATTGAAATGACATCCTTTTTGCTTTTCGCAAAAAGATATAGTGTAAAGCCCGACCTTTTTAGGGAACGCCCAAATACAAAAACATGCAAGTAAAAGACAAAATAGTAATTATTACAGGAGCTGGTTCTGGAATCGGAAAAGCAACAGCAATTCATTTTGCAAAATATGGAGCAACAGTTGTGGTTTCTGATATCAATTTAGAAAAAGCGAAAGAAGTTGCAGCAGAAATTGTAAAAAATGGAGGAAAAGCGAACTCAATAAAGGCAAACGTTGCAAAGTTTGAGGAAGTAGAAAACTTAATTAAACATACAGTTGTAGATTTTGGTAAACTAGATGTGCTTGTAAATAATGCAGGAATTGGACCTAGTTTTTTAAGAACGCACGAATCTACCTTGAGAGATTGGGAAAGAGTAATTGCAGTGAATCAAACAGGTGTTTTTTATGGAATGAAAGTAGCTTTAGCGCAGTTTTTAGAGCAAGGTTATGGAAATATTGTAAATATTGCGTCTTTGGCAGGTTTAAAAGCATCGCCCAATAATATTAGTTATAGTGCAAGTAAATTTGCTGTGGTTGGTATGACAAAGTCTGCAGCAATGGAATATGCTACCAAAAATATAAGGGTAAATGCAGTGTGTCCTGGATATACAGAATCTGCTTTGTTAAATCAGTTACTGAATGCAAAACCAGAAATGGATGCAATTTTAAAAAGTGTAATTCCTATGAAACGTTATGGAAAAGCAGCAGAAATTGCAGAAGCTGTAGTATGGTTGGCTTCTGATAATACAAAGTTTATAACTGGACAAACAATCACGTTAGATGGTGGAACCTCTTTGTAAGGTTATTCAAGTTAAAACAAATAGGGTATCAGCTAAAAGTCTTTTTTTTACTGTTGATAATAATGAGTATTTTTACAGTATAAAAAATCAATCAAAAAATAAAATTTAGAAATTATGAAAAAATGGTTAATACCTGTAATAATTATTGCTGTAATTGTTTTTGCAGTATATAGTTGGGCAAAAGGATTTAATAACGAAGCAGTGGTTTTACAAGAGGATGCAAAAACTACGTGGTCTAACGTAGAAAGTGCATATCAAAGAAGAAATGATTTGATTGGGAATTTGGTAAAAACAGTTCAAGGAGCAGCAGATTTTGAAAAAAGTACGTTAACAGAGGTAATTAATGCAAGAGCAAAAGCAACTTCTGTAAATATTAATGCTGGCGATTTAACTCCAGAAAATATGGCGCAATTTCAACAAGCACAATCTGGTTTGTCTGGTGCATTATCTAAATTATTGGTTTCTGTAGAACGTTATCCTGATTTAAAAGCAAATGCTAACTTTTTAGAATTACAAAGTCAGTTAGAAGGTACAGAAAACAGAATTAATGTTGCTAGAGATCGTTTTAATGAAGGTGTAAACAACTATAACAAGCATATCAAAATTTTCCCAAATTCTATATTAGCTGGTATTTTTAATTTCGATGAAATGAATCGTTATCAAGCTGATGCTGGTTCAGAAAATGCTCCAGATATAAATTTTGATTTTAATAATAAAAAAGCAGCATAAATGTCTAAAGTAGAAGCATTTCTTACCAAAGAAGAAGAGCAAGAAATTATTTCTGCTATTAGAGTTGCAGAGAAAAATACTTCTGGCGAAATTCGTGTTCACATAGAAGCTACGTCTGATAAAGACCCTTATGAACGCTCGTTAGAAGTATTTCATATCTTAAAAATGGACAATACAAAAGATGCAAATGCTGTGTTGATTTATGTTGCTGTAAAAGACAAGAAATTTGTGATTTATGGTGATAAAGGAATCAATAAAGTAGTGCCAAAAGATTTTTGGAATTCCACCAAAGACATTATGCAAAGTCACTTTAAAAATGCTAATTTTAAACAAGGAATTGTTGATGGTATTTTAAAAGCTGGAGAGGAATTACAAGCACATTTTCCTTGGCAAATTGATGATGAAAACGAACTTTCTAATGAAATTTCTAAAGGATGATATTCAGTAAGCAGTATTCAGTAGGTAGTTTTCAGTCAGCAGGTTTGTGTAAAAATTGGTTGTTCTTTGTTGCTCTCGTTTTTTCTTTACAAACCTTTGCTCAAGGATTTAAAATTCCTGAAACTCCAAAGTTTCAAACAAGTGTTTACGATTATGTAAACTTATTATCAGCATCACAAAAAACAAGTTTAGAAAGTAAGTTAGTTCAATATTCTGATACTACTTCAACTCAAATTGTTGTGGCAATTATAGCATCAACTGAAGGAGAAAATATAAATTATTTAGCTGCTAATTGGGGCGAAAAATGGGGGATTGGAGATGCTAAAAAAGATAATGGTATTTTAATTTTATTGGCTAAGGATGATAAAAAAATAGCCATTCAAGTTGGTAGAGGTGCAGAACCGTTATTAACTGATTTTCAATCGAAAAGAATCATAGAGAGAGTTATTTTACCTGAATTTAGAAAAGGAGATTTTTACGGAGGTTTAGATAAAGGTGCAGTATATATATTTAAAACTTTAAATGGCGAATTCACTGGAACTCGCCAACAAGACGAAAAAGGTTTTGATCCTGGAATTATTATTTTTATAGTCATGATTATCGTGTTTTTTCTAATTGTTTCAAGAGGAAATAAAAATAATAAAGATGGAGGCAGAGGTTTTAGAAGAAGAGGTTCTGTTGCTGGTTCAATTCTTGAAGCTATTATTTTGAGTAATGCAGGTAGAGGTGGAGGAAGTTTTGGTGGCGGATTTGGAAGTGGTTCATCTGGAGGAGGCTCTTTTGGTGGTGGAGGTTTTGGTGGTGGATTTGGAGGTGGCTCTTTTGGAGGTGGAGGAGCTTCTGGAGGCTGGTAAGCCCATCTTAATCTTCCCAAAGGGAAGAAACACTCATGCTTTAAATTTACTCGTATAAACTTTTTGGTGATTTTTTTTTAATGCTCTATCAAAACAAGTTTATCTAAAATCTATTTTCTTGAAGAAAATACTTTCAAAAAGATAAATATTTTCACAATCTTTTCATTTTACAGAAAAACAAATTATAATTAATATGAAAAAAATCACAATTCTTTTAAACATATTTATATTGGTAAGTTGTCAAAATTTTGGACAATTAAAAGTACTTGGAGAATTACCAGGAGGTTTAAAAGAAATTTCTGGAAATGAAATAATTGCAGGTTCAGACTTAATTTGGATTCATGAAGATGGTGGAAATAAATCTGAAATATTTGCCATTGATTCAAATGGAAAAATTATAAAAGAACTTGATATTAACGAGAAAAATAGCGATTGGGAAGATATCACTTCTGACGAGTTTGGGAATCTTTATATTGGTGACTTTGGCAATAATTACAGTGAAAGAAAACATCTGAAAATTTTAAAAATCAATAAAGAAGATTTAGATAAAAAAGAGGCAGAAGTAGAGGAGATAGAGTTTGAATACGAAGATCAAGATAAATTTCCAACAAAAAAGAAAGACCGCTTTTTTGATGCTGAAAGTTTCTTTTATTTCAAAAATAACTTTTACGTGTTTACAAAAAGCAGAGTTAAAGATGAATATGGTAAAACATCACTTTATAAGTTTCCTGCGAAAAAAGGAAAACATGTTGCGAAAAAAATAGGAGATTTTAACAATGGTAAAGAGTCTAATTCTTGGATAACAGCTGCTGATATTTCTGATGATGGAAATAAAGTGGTACTGCTATCAAAGAAAAATATTTTAGTTTTTACAGGTTTTAAAAACGATAACTTTTTATCAGGAAAAGTACAAAACATAGCTTTAGAACATCAATCTCAAAAAGAAGGTGTTTGCTTTAAAGACAATAATACTTTAATTATTACTGATGAAAAATCGGGTAAAGAAGGTGGTTTTTTGTATGAATTTAAGATCAATTAAATCAAAAATTTAAAAAGTAACAACACCCAACCTGCCACTAAAAACAAACCACCAAGTGGTGTAATTGGTCCTAAAAACTTCAATTTCTTATTATTTGCTGCTGATAAGACCAAGCCATAAATAGAAAACGAAAACAAAATTGTACCAATTATAAAAGTGTAAATTATATAGGTATTTATAGTTGTAGAAATATCTAAATGGAAGCCTAAAAGAAGCAGAACAATTGCATGATACATTTGGTATTTTACACCAGTTTCAAAACTTTGTAATTGTTCTGGGGTGAGTTTCTTCTTTAATAAATGTGCTCCAAAAGCACCTAAAATTATTGTTAAACCACCAAAAAGACTTCCAAAAATTAACGCTAATTGACTCATATCTTAAAAATCAAAACCTAAAGTAAAAGTTATACGTGCACCATCATCACCAGTAAAAACACCAATATTTCCAGCAAGAATATCTGCAGCATTTATAAAAATACCACCTCCATAAGAAGTTCTTGGTTGTCCAGTATCATTTGGCAAAGCAGTTAAACTATCTGGAGCTCCCCAAACTTTACCATAATCAAAACCACCAAAAAGTCCAACATTAGTTGGTAGTAGATTTGTTTTTACGCTTCTTAAATTCCAACGAATATCAGAAGAATGATAAAAGGCATTTTTGCCTGTAAAACGTTCATTTCTATAAGCACGCATTCCATTATTGCCTCCAATACTTGATGCTTGATAAAACTCAAATTCATCATCAAAAATAAATTGGCCACTAATTTTTGACGCTAAAACTAACTTTCCACTTGGTATTAATTTGTGTGTAATTGATAGTGAAGATTCTGCGTAAGAAAAATCTCTATTTTCTTTTATGTTGCCTGTAAAACCAGCTTTTGCTAAAAATTGAATTCCTAAAGTAGGAAAAGCAGGATTGTCTGAATGTTTGTAAGAATAACTAGCTTCTGTATTTATGAATTGTTGTCTCTCAAAAATTCTATTGCCAGCTGCATATTGCGTTTCTAAAAATCTACCAGCTGTTCTATCTACATTATAGTTTTGATATTTTGCTCCTACTTTAAATTCAGCACCTAAATCTCCTCTCCATTTTAAATAGGTTCCTCCAATTACTTGTTCGATTTTAACTCTGTTAAAATCTCTGTTTTCTAATTCGTCTGCTTCTAAATTAACGGAGTTATTTCCAAATCCGAAGAAGTTTTGTGCAAAATTTGCGCTTGTATACTTTCCTTCAAAACCTAAATTCCATTTTTTAATAATGTTTGCAAATTCGCCATCATATGTAAGTTCAAAACCATTGGTAGCAAAATAGTAAAATGCAGATAATTCATGTTTTCTTGTAAAAGGATTTCTCTCAAAACTATTTACTAGAAATGTATTTTTTACGCCAAATTTTATCCCATCATCTGGATTATAACCTATTGCAGGGGAAAGAGAGTTTTTGAAACTTCTAATTTTTTTATAATCGTAAATGTTTGTTGAATAATCGTCTGTAAGTTTCTTATTTACATTTGGTGTCTTAAAAGTACTTTTCTTAGATTTATAGTCGTAAACTTTTACTTTTTTAGTTTCATTAATTTCATAAACATCATTATTTAAACCACCAACAATTTTTAAATTTATTGTTTTTCTACCAGCATTTCCATTTAGAGTAAATACATCATCATCATCTAAACCATACAACCAAATATTTTTAGTAAGATTATATTTATAAGTTCTTTGAAGCATGATATCTGCTTTTTCTCCATCTTTTATTCTGTAAACTGAAATTTTAGTATCTCCATTTTCAAATCGCTCAATATCAAACCAATCATCTTTGTTGGTTCCTTTTATCACTTGAAAATTGTTTAAATAAGCAAAGTATTTATCTGATATTTTCTGAAGATTCTTTTTTCTACCTTTCAGTTTTCTTTTAATATCTTCGATGGTTTCATCATTAACTTCTTTTGGGAATTTTGCAAAAGCACCATCAATAATTTCATCTGTAATTTGGCTTTGTATAATAGCAACTTGTGCATCCCAAACTTTTTTATCAGAATTATGAATCAAAGTCATATCTAAAGGATAGCCAGATAAATTAAACCATCTTGGTTTTTCGATGTCTTCTTTATAAGATCTCATTCCTCTTAAATCAGGTATTAATCGTGTAAAAATATTTAGCAAAATACCATCAGAAAAAATAGAAAATGCTTGATCTCTATCTCTTGGTACAGGTCTGTAAACTACTTTATCATCTTTTTCAAACTCAGCCCATCTCCACTGATCTTGGTGTCTGTCCCAATCTCCTATTAGCATATCAAACAAACGTGCTCTAATGTAAGACTCTTCGTCAATACTATATTTCTCGTCTTTTTTTAAGTTCTTTCTTAAATCATCTGTACTAATAATCTCATTGGCATACCCAAAGCTTTTTTGATTTCCATGACCATCTGCAGTTCGTTCTTCAATCATATATAATTCATCACCATAATCTGCATTAAACTCACCTAAACCTTTTTGTTTTGGCACATAATATAAAACAGGATTTGAGTGATAAACATCAATAGCATCTGCTAAATCTCCTATTGTAAAAGGCGCATAAGGATGTGAACCCGTAAAAACATCTAACAATAAACTTTCTGTATATGTTTTATTAAATTGTCCTTCTACATATTGTTCTTTAAAAGCAACAGCTTGCAAATACTGCACAGCATTTTTTCGTAAAGCTCTCATTGTGTACTCTCGACCTTCTTTGTCTTCTAATCGCAAAGTTTTAGATTGATGTCCTCCACCTCTTCTAACTGGTTTTAAACCACCATGTAAAGTATCTAAATTTACAGTAGGTGCATTTACTTTTTGACCAAAATATTTTCGGTATCTTTTTCCCCAAAGTAAATTATAAAATTTTCCTTTTGTAACTTCCTGGTCTGTATAAATAGAAGCTTCTTTTTCAGATAATTTGGCATTCGGAAAATCGGTATATTCTATGATACTATCTTTTTTAAACACATTTGCTTCATAGACAATTTTACGATCTTTAGCTGTATAAAAATGTACAGTAGAAGAACCATCTTTATAAACATCTAACCTTGCAAAACCTTGTGTTCCGTAAGAAAATTTACCACCATTTACATTTTTTGTTGCTGTTAATTTAGAGCCAGATCCACTTACAATTTGAGGTATATTATCTTGAACTATATATTGAATACTATGTTCATGACCAGAAACAAAAATTATCTTTTCGTTTTGTTGCGCCAAACTAATAACTCGTTTTCTTAAGGTATTGTATTTTTCGTTTTGTTGATCTACATCTAAAGCACCAGCAGTTTTACGAAGAATATTTATAGCACTTCCTATAATTGGCAAAGGTTTCATGTGGCTTTTAAAAGAATAATAACCTCCATGAGGACCATTTGTAAACATAGGGTGATGCAAAGCTAAAATTGTTGTTTTACCTTGAGATTTTTTGATCATCCCTTCTAATTCTTCAAAGAATTTTTCACGTGTTTTTATCTCACATTCGTCATTTATTCCTGGATGATTATCCCAATTTGTAACAAACCAATGGGTATCTACAACAATAATATTAATGTCTTCATTTACTTCAATTTTCTCTAAAGGACAACCATTATCTGGCTCAAAACTTTTTTTACCTAAAGCATCTTCAACTAATTTTTCTTGTCTTTTTAAACCTTTTAAACCACTATACCAATCATGATTTCCAGGAATTACCAAAGTGTTACCAGGGAATTTTTTACCAATATCAGTTTGAACTTTTAAACGATGACTTGCCAATTCGTATTCTTTAGAATTTTTCTCTGGAATTCCTTTTTGATATACATTATCACCCAAATAAATTAAAGTCGAATTCTTTTTTGCGTTCGCAATTTCTTGATTTAAGTAAGACAAAGCAGAATCTCTTCTATATAAATCAGAATTTCCAGCATCACCAATTAAATAAAAAGAGTGAATTACATTAGAAGAATCTGTTCTTGGAACAAAATTTTGACCTTCTGTTACCTGCATTTTTATTGTTGCACAAGCAGAAATCAATAAAACTACAATAGAAATATATATAAAATATTTGAGTGTTTTCATAAATGCAAAATTAACTATTTTGAAATTGATTTTTTGTAACTATTTAAATCTTCTTTCGTATCTATATCTAATAAATTTGTGGACAATTCTGAGCAAAGAACATCTTTTTTATGATGATTAATGAACTCTTTTGCACCTTTATCTGCCTCAATCAAAATTAAATCATTAAAATATTTTTTTGGGATAATTGCAGGAACTCCAAATTTGTTTCCATACTTAGAGGCAATAATTTTATGGTTATTTTCTTCGGATAAAAAAAACATCGATTTTAAATACGCAACATCAATTGCTGGTTGATCTGCAAGCAGGATCAAAACGCTTTCAAAATGTAAATTATTATTTTTAAAGTGATGAATTCCTGCAATAATACTGGAACTTAAACCTGTTTCAAAATTTTTGTTGTTGATAAAATTGATATTCTTTGTGGAAATTTCTTGTTTTATTTTATCAGCATTTGCACCTAAAACACAAAAAATGTACTCAGGAAATATACTTTTTATTTTCTCTAAAGTGATGTCTAAAAGTGTTTTTTGATTTATTTTCTCTAACTGTTTAATGCTTTTCATTCGAGAAGATTTGCCAGCAGCTAATACTAAAACAGCAATGTTTTTCATTGAAAAATACTTTTTAAGATAATTTTGATTTTGTAATTTGTATACTCATTTTAACTAAAATAATCAATTATCAAAACTTTTTATTTTTAGATTCCTTTTTTCACAGGAAAAACATTTTAAAGGAAACCTTTAGATAAAAACCTAAAGGAAATCTATTGTTGTGAATGAATTTTACCATTAATTTTTCTCAAAGAAAAAGGTTCTTTTTGGTTGATGATAGACAAAATTTCTGCAATTATTGAAACAGCAATTTCTTCTGGCGTTTTTGCGCCAATATGCAAACCTGCAGGCGAATAAATACAGTCTAAAAATTCTTCAGTTGTTTCTGGAGCAAACTCAAAAAGCTCATTAAACAAACGTTCTCTCTTTTTTGGTGATCCAATAATTCCTATATATTTCGGTTTGTATTCAGCTAATTTTACCACATATTTTAAATCTTGCACATAGCTATGATTCATAATTACAATGGCACAATTTTCTTCAATATCTGTAAATTGAATAGTTTCTGGAGAATCTCCAACAACCGAATTTGCGCCAGGAAAATCTTTAAGTTCCTTTGAATCTTTTGCAGAGGTAATTACATTGATTTCCCAACCTAAATTCGCAGCTATTTTACACAGTTTTACAGCATCATGTTCGCCACCAATAATCATCAACTTAAAAGCAGGTTTTAAAATTTGCGTAAAAACCTCCACTTTATGTTCTTGTAGATGATGAAAAGAATCAGTAAAAGTAAATTGTTGCTGATTCTCAAAAGTTACAACAGAACCAAAATTGCCAAAAGCTTCATCTGTTTTTGTAAAAGAACTATCAATTTTTAAAGCTTCTCTCTTTGAATTTGCATTAAAAAAAGATTTTAAAAAATCATCAGTAATATAAAAAGGTTCAATTAAAATATAGAGAATACCTTCACAACCTAATCTGTATCTACCATCATAAGTAATAATTTTTGGTTGATTGTCTTTAAAAACAGTGTTTGCTCTGTGTATAATTTCTTTTTCTACACAACCACCAGAAACTGCACCTACAGAATTTAAATCTTCAGAAATGAGCATTCTAACTCCTGGTTTTCTGTAAGATGAACCTTCTAAATAAACTACAGAAGCCAGCACATTTTTCAATCCTTTTTGTTGATTGATAACTGCTTGATTTATTATTTCTTTAAATTCGTACATCATAAATTACGACAATTTTAAAGGTAATTCTGTTAATCTTTGTCCTGTTAATCTTCTTACAGCATTGGCAATTGCAGCTGCAATAGGTCCTAAAGGAGGTTCGCCAACAGGCAAAGGCTTATCAACTCCTTGCAATAAAAAAACATTAATTTCTTTAGGTGAATGTTTCATTAATCCCATATCATAAGGTCCAAAAATGGTTGGTTGTAATTGCCCATCTTCAATGTACATTTTTTCGTGCATTGCTGCACTCATTGCCATAATCATTGCACCTTCACATTGTGCTTTAACTTGATCTGGATTTACTGCAATTCCACAATCCATTACACAGGTTATTTTATGAACTTTTATTTTGTTATCTACAATAGAAACTTCTGCAACTTGCGCACAAGGTGTTCCTGTATCAGTAGAACTGGCAAAACCCATCGCTTTTCCATCAACAATTGCATCAGAATAATTAGATTCTTGTTGTGCTTTTTTGATGACGTTTTTTAATCTGACACCTTCTTCATTGTCTTTAATTTGTGCCAAACGCAATTCAATCGGATTTTTATTTGCTTTCAGAGCCAATTCATCTACAAAACTTTCAATAGCAAAAGTATTGGCTAATAAACCTAAACTTCGCCACCAACTTGTTGCAAAAGGTAACGTTTTGTGCCATTGAACAGCTCTCATATTTTCGATTGCAGAATAATGAATACTTCCACCTCTAATTGCACCAAAATCTGCACCTAAAACTTTATTGGCAATATCTGGTAATAAAGCAGAATCAATTGCCACATTTCCACTTGCAAAATGATGTTCTAAATTTTCTATTAAACCTTCTTTATTTAATTTTCCTTTCATAATATGATGCGTTGGTGGACGAAACATATCATTTTGAAATTCTTCTTTTCGAGTGAAAAAATACTTTACAGGTTGCCCAACTTCTCTAGATAATTGCACAGCTTGAATTGCATGGCTGGTATTTAATCTTCTCCCAAAACCACCCCCTAAATAAGTAGGAATAATATTGATATTTTCTTTATCAATATCTAAGGCTTTTGAAATTTGATTTTGCGTAATTCCCACAACTTGTGTAGAAAGAATTACAGTTACTTTACCATCTTTATAAGAAGCAACAGCGCCATTTGGTTCCATTTGAGCATGAGCACCTAAAGGACTTTTAAATTCTATTTCTAGAACCTCTTTATCATCATTTTCTAAATTAGCTCCTTCTTTTTGAACAATCATTTCATCTCCACTTCCCACAGAAATTAATGTTCTAATTTCTTCTTCTGTCCATTTTTTAGGGATGTTCCATTCAACATCAACTTCCATTTTTGCAGCCAAAGCTTGTGGATATGTTTTGGCAACAATACCAATCCAATCATCAATTTGAACCACTTTTACAATGCCAGGCATGTTTTTAGCTTTGCCAAAATTTGCACTTTTAAAAGTTGCTCCAATATGTTCTGGTCTAATGACAACTGCGTGTAACATATTGTCCATTTCTGCATCCATTCCAAATATTGAATCACCAAAAACTTTTGCTTTTAAATCGATTCTAGCAATTGGTTTTCCGACTAATTTATAATCTTTAACTGCTTTTAATTTTGGAGTATCAGGAATTTGCCATTCTGTAACATCTTTAACAGCATCAACATAACTTATTTGTTGATTATTGCCAGAAACAATCCCATCTTTCGTAACCAAATTTTTAATAGGAATATTTAGTTTTTTAGAGGCTTCAATCTTAATCATTTCACGCATTGTAGCAGCCATTTCACGCAAAGGCATCCACATAGAAGCCACAGATAAACTACCTCCAGTTCCTAAACCATCTACAATTCCACTTGCTGTAGAAGCTGCAATAACTTGAATTTGATTGATATTTATGTCTAATTCATCAGCAGCAATTTGAGCCAAGCCTGTAAACGTTCCTTGACCCATTTCTACTTTTGGCGAATGTAGTATTACAGTATTACCTTTTGTGATTTCAAACCATAAATTGGGCTCAGTTCCTGTGCCAGAATATGGTGAAACAAAAGAATCTGCAAAATCGATAATTTGTCTACGAATTGGATTTCTCAGAACATACGTTCCAACCGCTAAAACTCCTAAAGTTCCTAAACCACCTCTCACTAAAAATTTTCTACGTGATATATTTTTGCTCATACCTTATATTTTAGTTGCTCTGGTTAATTCAGCAGCTCTATGAATCGCTTTTCGCATTCTATAGTAAGTTGCACATCTACAAATGTTAATGATGTTTTTATCTATATCTTCATCTGTAGGGTTGTCATTTTCTTTTAACAAAGCAGCAGTTGCCATGATAAACCCTGGCTGACAATACCCACATTGAGGTACAATTTCATCAATCCAAGCTTGTTGCACAGGATGTGGATTTTCTGCATCACCCAAACCTTCAATAGTGGTTACATTTTTACCTTCTGCAAATTTAACTGCATAAGAACAAGAACGAATTGCAACATCATTTACATGTAACGTACAAGCTCCACAAGCTGCTTTTCCACAGCCAAATTTTGTTCCTTTTAAATCTAAAACATCTCTTACAACCCACAAAAGAGGTGTGTTGCCATCTTCTATCTCAACAGAAACTTCTTTATTATTTATTTTAAATGATATGTTCATTTTGATGTTTTATGTGATTAATTTTTAGGAATTATTGCGCCATCTGCAATCCATTCTTTTACAACTTTTTTAAATTCTTCTTCAGAAATTGGCGGAGTTTCTCTCTTATTTCCAGCAGCATCAATACCAGGATTCCAAGCCCATAAAACAAGTTCATCTTCAGTTAAATGTTTTTCAACTCCTTTTAAATCTTTACCTCCGTTTTTGTTTTTATCTAAAATAACAGCAGCAATTTCTTTTCTGGTTAAACCTTTCCAAGCCATTTTTTGAGGTGCTAAACCCCAATGTGGAGCACCAGGAACTCCAGAATAATTGTTATTTTCTGATTGATGACAAGTAGTGCATTTTGTGGCTTCAAAACCATGATCATTTTCTCCACCTTCCATTCCAAAATAATGAGGATGACTTTCAATTCCTTGTTTTGGAACGTTATCATTTGGATGACAGTTCATGCATCTTGGATGTGTTAAAACATCCATCATTTTATTAAAGTTGTCTTTGTTTTCTGATAATCTTATGGCTTTTTCATCCAAAGAAATATATTCTGAAGTTGATTTTGAATAGTTGGAAGCCAATAAAATACCACCTAATAAGAATAGGGGTATTACATATAACAGTTTAGATTTTTTCATATAGTTTTAAGTTAGCAATGCTCAAAAAAATGATATTTTGAGATTTAGCTAAAATTACTACAATTTATTTAGATATCAGAATTTTTGAAATTTGTATTTTTTTAGAGAAATTTTAGATGGTTTTTTAGCCACGAATTCACAAATTGGTTAAAAGAACTTTAATAAATAATTTCAGTATCGATAAGAGTTGTGCTTAATAAAGTTTTGTGAACAGGGCATTTTGAAGCAATTTCTTTTAAACGTTGAATTTGTTTATCATCTAAATTACCAACGAATTTTAGTTTTTTTTGAAGATGATCAAAACGTGTTGGTTTATCAACATTTAAACCTAAATCATCACTATGTTTTTTGGAGTAGGTGATGTAAACGAAAACTTCTTGTAAATCCCATTTTTTACGTTCAGCATACATTTTTAAAGTCATAACTGTACAAGCAGCCAAACCAGCACTCAAATAATCGTAAGGTGAAGGACCAAAATCATCTCCACCAATGGTTGCAGGTTCATCTGCAATAAAAGAGTGTTTTTTGGTTTGAATAGAGGTTGTAAAATTGTCTTGCAATAAGTTTAAATGCGCTACTAATTGCTCACCATCAGTTTGCATCATTTTGTTTTCTTTTTGAGGAAAATATTTATCAACCCAAGTGCCAATCATATTCCCAACATAAACACTATCAGAAGATTTTGAAAGTAAATGATCTGCATCATCTAAACTGATAAAACTTTTTGGGTGCATGGCATTTTTATAAATTTGATGGGCATTATCAATCCCAACAATTTGATCAAAGGGAGCATGCATTACCAAAAGAGGTTTGCGTAATTCTTTGGTGATTTTTGGTAAGTCTGTTTTGCTGAAATCGTTTACAAAATCTTGGTTAATTTTAAAAGGTCTCCCACCAATTTTCACTTCAATTTCGCCTTTTTCAGGAATGTCTTCTAACCCATGAGAAAATAAATGTGTCACATGATCTACTGTTGAAGGAGCCCCAATTGTTGCAATTGCTTTGATGTTTTCTAATTTTGATGCTGCCACAATTACAGCTGCTCCACCTAAAGAATGCCCAACTAATAATTCTGGTGCTTTGTAATGTTTTGCTAAATAAGCATTCACATCTAAGAGATCTTCTACGTTTGCAGAAAAGTGACTCTCAGCAAATTCGCCTTCGCTTTTTCCTAAGCCTGTAAAATCGAAACGTAAAACACCAAAACCGTGATTTGATAAAGATCTGCTGATATTTTTTACAGCATTAAAATTACTATTGCAAGAAAAACAATGTGCAAAAATGGCAAATTGATTTGGTTTTTGATTTGCAGGTAACTCTAAATACGCTTGTAATTTTAAGCCTTTTCTATTTTCAATTTCTAATCTTACAGTATTCATTGTTTTGGTTTTTTAGATAGTCGAATTTAAATGAGAAACTTTACTTTGATTCACTTGATTAGAGAATTTTTCTACTAAAAAAGTCAATTTTGGATTGATGTATTTTTCGCAAAAAGGTTTCTTTGGGTTTTGTTGATAATAATTTTGAAACTCATCTGTAGAGGGTTTAAAATCTTTAAATTCTAAAACTTGAGTGATAATTTTAGTATCAAAATTTGGTTGTAATTCTTCAATAATTTCTTTACTATTTTCTTGTTGATGAGCATCAATATAATAAATCGCAGAACGATATTTGTTTCTAAAAGAATGATTGCTCGTGCTTTTATGTGTTGATAAATGAATTTGAATCAATGTTTTTAAATCAATTTTACTTTTATTAAAATATACAATTACAGCTTCAGAAAATGTGTTGTTTTTTGCTGTGGATGCAACCCAACCTTGTTCCACTTTTTCTACACCAATTAAAGATTGAAAAACGGCTTCTGTACACCAATGACAACCACCTCCAAAAGCTATTTTTGTTAATTCCATTCTAAGTTTTTTCTCTCAGACCAATAATTTTCAGCATCAGTTTTAAAAGAATTTAGAAGATTTGTATCCTCATCAGAAAGCGAAAAAGAATTTATTTTTAAATTTTCTTTTAGTTGATTAACATTGCTTGCGCCACTTAAAACTGTGCTTTTAGGAATAGTTTGCTCACAATATTTCAACGCAATTGCATCAATACCAACCTTGTGTTTTTTTGATAATTTTTCTAAAGACGCATACATTTTTTGGTAATGAGCATAGTTTTTATTGCTAAAAACGCGTCCATTTGCCAAAGCTTCTTTAATGATAATTCTTTTATGCTGTAGCTGTAATTCATCAACAATTTCTAGTAAACTTTGCTCTAAAAAATTATAGGTTACTTGAAAAACATCAAATAATTGTTTGCCATCAACTAAAACATCCAAGCCTTTTTTAATAACTTCTACTTGATTTGTGCCAGAAGTTGTTAAACCAATTTGTAAATTATACTCTTTCTTTAAAAACGCTAATCGTTTTAAAACTTCTTGGTTTTCTAAAACGCCAGTTTCTAAAGTTGCAGAATGAATTTGATAAACCTTCAAATAGGGCAGGAGTTGTTTTGAGAAATCCCATTGCTCATTTAATTTAGCTAAACTGTGTTCTTTAACTTCGTGAACGGTTGCATTTGCATTAAAATTTGCAGTGTAAGTATATCCCCATTTTGTTGCGATTTCAATGGAATTATCATCTTTTGTTTTTAACCAATCTAGCACTAATTCTTCAGCCAAACCATAACCAGGAGCTGTGTCAAAATATCTAATTCCAGCATTATAAGCGTCTTCTAAAACATCAAAACTTTGTTTTCTGAATGCTGCTAAATCAGAATTGTCAACATCATTTTGACGAACATTAATATACTGAGGCCTTCCTAAAGCTGCTGTTCCTAATCCTAAATTCATATTATTCTGTAATTTTTACACCTTTCCAAAATGCAACATAATTTTTTATGTTGTTTGCAGCTTCAAAAGGTCTACCATAAAACCAAGCTGCATCTTTATTTTCTTTGCCATTTGCAACAATTGTATAATAAGAAGCTTCACCTTTCCAAGGGCAAACTGTTCTTGTTGTGCTTGGTATAAAATATTCTTTTTTAATGCTATTTTCAGGAAAGTAATGATTGTTTTCTACAACAATGGTGTCTTTACTTTCTGCAATAATTTCGTTATTCCAAATTGCTTTCATACGTTTGATTTTTAAATTTTATTGAATTAAATATACCTACAAGGTTTTTGAAACCTTGCAGGAAAAATTTACGAGCTACAAGATAACATGGAGCAACCAACTTTATTTCTAGCCCATTCAGGTCTTTTTGCAAACCATTTTTGGTGTTTTGGTTGTTCATCGTAAGGTTTTTTTAAGAGTTGATATAATTCATCAATCAAAGAATAATCGCCTTTATCTGCAGCATCAATTGCTAATTGAGACATGTAATTTCGCAACACATATTTAGGATTTACTAAATCCATTTTTGTTTTTCTTTCTTCGGATGAAATAGGTTCTTTTACTATTCTATTTTGATAAATTTCAAACCAATTAATCCATCTCATTTTTACTTCATCAGTAATATTTTCTAAATCGTAAAAAGCATTTTCTATCAAATGAAATCCTGTTTTTACATCAGAAAAATCACTCAATAAACGAAAGAAAATAGTCATATCTGTTTCTACTAATTGCAAATTATCTTCCAAAGCTTGAATTAGGTTCATATCTTTTTCATCATCAGTAAATAAACCCAATTTACTTTTCATCATTGCAAAAGATTGCGCTTCAAAATCTACTTTATATTGATTTAAAACAGCTTCTAAAGGTTCAACATCTTCAATTATAGGGTACAAAGCATTTGCAAGTTGATACAAATTCCACAACCCAATATTAGGTTGATTTCCATATCTATAGCGTTTATTTTGTCTGTCTGTTGTGTTGGGTGTCCAGCCAAAATCGAAACCTTCTAACCAGCCATAAGGTCCAAAATCGATGGTTAAACCTAAGATTGACATATTATCAGTATTCATAACTCCATGCACAAAACCAACTCTTTGCCAATCAATAATCATCTTTAAAGTACGTTCTGAAACTTCTCTAAAAAAGTTAATATAATTTTCTTTGGATGGTTTTCCTAAATGTGGAAAATGATGTTTGATGGTATAATCAACCAAAACCTTTAAATTTTTGACATCTTTTCTTGCTGAAAATATTTCATAATTGCCAAAACGTAAAAAGCTTGGCGAAATTCGAGAAACGATTGCGCCTTTTTCATAAGCAGGATTTCCATCATATAAAACATCTCTCAAAACGTTATCTCCAGACAAACTTAAAGATAAAGATCTTGTGGTTGGCACACCCAAATGAAACATTGCTTCTGCACATAAATATTCTCTTACAGAAGATCGTAAAACTGCCAAACCATCTGCAGTTCTTGAATATGGAGTTTCACCTGCACCTTTTAATTGTACTTTCCAGTTTTTATGTTGATGCTCAACTTCAAATAAATTAATGGCTCTTCCATCTCCTAATTGTCCTGCCCAATTGCCAAATTGATGCCCTCCATAACACATAGCAAAAGGCTTTGTATTTGGATAAACTTCATTTCCTGTAACAATATTTTTAAAGAATTCAGAGTTGGATTCTTCTTTCGTAATTCCAAGTTCTTGAAGCATTTCGTCAGAAACGTGTAACACTTTTGGATTTGCAGTTTTTTTGGGTTCTACAAAACTAAAAACAGCTTCAGGAACTTGTCTTCTTGAGTTTTCAAGAATTTTATCCGAAGGCAAATTTTCTATAAATGTATTTTTTAGGTTGAGTTTCAAAAATATGTGTTTTAAAAACGCTTCAAGTTTTTTAAAACTTAAAGCGTTTGTTTGTAATAATTTATGCTAATTTATCAGCATATAATTTTCTTAATTTTGCTAATTTTGGCTCAATTACATAGGTGCAATATCCTTGTCTTTTATTATCTATATAATAATTTTGATGTTCTTTTTCAGCAACATAAAAAGTTGGTAAAGCACTTAATTCAGTTACAATTTTATTGGAATAATACTCTTGAACTTGTTTTAAAACTTCTGCTGCAATTTTTTGTTGATGTTCATCATGATAATAAATAACAGATCTGTACTGAGTTCCTCTATCTGCACCTTGTTGATTTAAGGTTGTAGGATCGTGAGTGGTCATAAAAATGATTAATAAATCTTGATATGACAGCACATTTGCATCAAAAGTAATTTGAATAACTTCTGCATGACCAGTTAAGCCTGAGCAAATTTCTCTATACGTTGGTTTGCCTGGAGCATTACCACCTGCATAACCAGAAACTACTTTTTCTACGCCTTTTACTTTTTGAAAAACTGCTTCTGTACACCAAAAACAGCCACCACCAATTGTGGCAATTTGTATGTTTTTACTCATTTTATATTTTTGCAATGGGTTTAAAACCCTTGTTGTACTTGGTATATCTATTTTGTGTCTAAAACCATCGATTCAGAATTTATGCAATAGCGTAAACCACTTGGTTCTGGTCCATCAGGAAAAATGTGTCCTAAATGAGCATCGCAAGTATTGCAAAGCACTTCAACTCTAATCATGCCTAAAGTTGTGTCTTTCACATATTTTATAGCATTTTCTTTAATTGGTTGCGTAAAACTTGGCCAACCAGAACTAGATTCGAATTTAATGGTAGAGTCGAAAAGCGGTGTGTTACAACACACACAATTGTATTGCCCTTCATCATAAATACTACATAATTCGCCAGAATGTGGTCTTTCTGTTCCTTTTAATCTTGTAATTCTGAATTGCTCTTGTGTTAATTGAGCTTTCCATTCTTTCTCAGTTTTTTGAACTATTTTATCTGGAGTTGGGTTTCCTTTAGTTGCGAAACTAATTACATCTTTCCATGTTAACATATTGTTTTCTCTTTTCTAAATTAATAAGATTTTCTTTAAATTTTAGTCGAAAAAACAGTTATAATCTTACAGATAACTATCAACTAAATATTCTTACATTTGAACTTTAAATTTACAATAAAATAGATAAAATTATTTGTTTATTTTTGTTAAAAATTATACCATGAGCGCACTAATTGTTGAGGTTGAAAAATATGTTTATAGTCTATTGAATGAAAAATTACATTCAAATTATCTGTACCATAATTTAGCTCACACACAGAGGGTTGTAGAGAATGCTAGAGAAATTTCTGAAAACATAGAGGTTACTGTTATTGATGTTGAAAATTTAGAGATTGCAGCTTGGTTTCATGATGTTGGTTTTATAGAAAGTGGAGAAAATCACGAAGAAAAAAGTGTTAAAATAGCTGTTGATTTTTTAAAATCGCATAATTTATCTGAAGATAGATTGGAAATAATTACAGCGCTTATTTTAGCTACTAAAATGAATTCTGTGCCTAAAACAATTTTAGAGAAGATTTTAAGAGATGCAGATGCTGCTCATTTAGCTTCTAAAAACTTTTTCGATTATAACGCTTTGTTAAGGAAAGAGTGGGAGTTAGTGTTAGGTAAAAAGTATAAAAATAAAGAATGGATTGCTTTAAATTTATCATTTTTAACGCAAAAACATCGTTATTATACTGATTATGCTCTAAAAAATTGGACGAAGGATAAAGAGAAAAATTTATCGAAAATTTTAAAAAATCAAAAGAAATTTAAAAAAGATAATAAGAAATTTCAGCAAAAAGAAGAGGCTTTAAATATCAAGAAAAACAAAAGTCTTGTGCCAGAAAGAGGTGTAGAGACCATGTTTAGAGTAGCCTTGAGAAACCACATTACCTTAAGTGATATTGCAGATACCAAAGCCAATATTTTGCTTTCTGTAAATGCAATTATCGTTTCTTTGGCGCTTTCTAGTTTACTTCCAAAATTAGACAATCCATCTAATTCTCATTTATTTATACCAAGTATTATTTTTATCATATTTACAGTAATTTCTATAGTTTTATCGATTTTAGCAACAAGACCAAATGTTACTGAAGGTAAATTTACTAAGGAAGATGTTGCAAATAAGAAAGTTAATTTATTGTTTTTTGGTAATTTTCATCAAATGAAATTAGAAGATTTTGAATGGGGGATTACTGAAATGATGCAAGATAGAGATTACCTTTATGGATCTTTAACTAAAGATTTATACTTTTTAGGATTGGTATTAAATAGAAAATATAAGATATTAAGAATCACTTACACCGTTTTTATGACAGGTATTATAGTAAGTGTTTTAGCTTTTGCTTTTTCTTTTTACTTTCAGGAAATGGTTGTTTAATTCGTTATTTCCTTAATTAAATCATTAAAAGTAATTACTTTTTTCTCGTCGAAATCTTCTTGATAAATAACTTCTACTCGCAAAGCTTTTAAGCCAGCAGCACCTTGTAAAACTTCTAACTCTAAAAACTCTAATTTACCTAATTGTTTTTTAGATTGTAAGAAGTTTATGTATTTAATATACTCCAAAGCATCTTTGTCTTGTGAGTAAACAATTGCTATTTTACCAGGTACAGTTAAACGTTCTTCAGTGTTTTTAATGAAGGCTTTATCAATACGTTTTTTAATAATTTCGTAACGAATATTGTAAGCTCCATCAACATCAAATTGCTTTTCATCCATTCTAAATTTAATAGCCATAGAATTACTATGCACTAAAATTAGGGAAGCAACTCTCAACTCATTTTTCATTTTTTTACGAAGAGAATAGGCAATATTTTCCATTTCGCAAGTAGTTTGCAATTGCCACAAACGTAAATTAAATAAATAAATTTCGTTAAAAACTCTAGTTTTATTGATAGATGCACCAATGTACATATTGTATTCTACACCATCAGTTTTGTATCTTTCAAAATAATGAGGAAACATATCCTGAACCTGCTTTTGTTTTTTATCAATATAAGAAGCCAGTTTATCGTTTAGTAATGTAACACTATCTTCATATTCCTTTCTTCTCTCATAAACAACGCCTAAATCTTTGTCTAAACGATTCATATACACATTAACTTTGATTGCTAATTTTGTATTCATTTTTTTAATATGACTAAAAACAGGATAAATCTCACGATTTAAAAAATCTAGAATATTTACTTCATCACCTGCATTTAAACCGTCTTTAACATCTTTTAAAAATGATGCTACTCTAAACATTAATTCTTTGTAAATAGGAAGGTTTTCTGTGTTACATGCATCTTTTAAAACATCGATAGCCAAAGTTAATTGCGTGATTAAGTCTTCTTGAATAGCTTCATTTCTTGCATCTGATGACCCTTTAATATCACTTTGTCCAAATAAAGGATATACTTCTTTAAAAACGATTTCATCTAATTTAGCATTCTCATTTGTTTGAGATTCTAAATGATATTTTTCAGCAGCTTCATAAAAACGCCATTTTACTGAATTATGAATAGATGTGTAATTTTCTTGTATCGTTGCTTCTAATACATTCTGGCGTTCTTCCGATGTTCTTTTAACTGCGGCTTCAAAGACAGGAATTATATCTTTTAATTTGTTAATATTTACAGAGTTTAAATCGTACGCTCTTGGTGATGCAATTTCTAATAATGCTAAATCTCCATTAGAAGTTGCTTTGATTGGTATGATTATAATGCTTTGAATTCCAGAGTCATATAGATTTTGATAAAAAGGATTTTTATCAGTTTTTATTCCATAATTATTAACATCAGAAATTATAAAAGTTTCGTGATCTACAAATACTTTTTGTATAAAGTTGCTACAGAAATAAGAGTTGTCGCAATTAATTTCCTCTGCATTTTTTAGGATTAAGCTACTTGATTTTTTTACGATCGTTTCACAAACTTTAGAACTTGATTTGTCGAAAATTGAATATCCTAAAAGTAAATCTTTAAGACTGTAAAAATCTCTTAAGTTATTTTGAAGTTTATATATTAAATTATCATCACCAGCTAATAAATTTGCTTTGATAGATGAAATCATTTCCTCAGCAGTAACATCAAATAAATTTATGATGCCAAATCCTTTAAAAACGTAGCTATCCTTAGGGAATTTTTCTCTCCAAATATTTATGTTATCAAAATTATTAAGTAATTCCTTAAAATCTTTTTCGGTTAATTTTGGAGCTTTTTCAGTGGCGTAAATTTCAGAAAAATCACCATTAAAAGCGGCTCTATAATATTTCATGGTTCCTAATTTTTTATCAGGAATATCAAAATAAAAAGGTCTTTTTGTATCAACTTTATAATTATATACATATTCTAAAATAAACGTACATGCAATAATATACATATCGTTTTTCTCAAAATTTCGTGCAATTAATTCATAATCTTTCCCTGCGTTTTCTAAAATATTCTCAAAACGAGTTGTAAATTTAAAAGAGGTGAATGAAAAAGGAATTGCTGCTGCTTTAATTTCGTTCGTTAATAAAGCCTCTGGGAATAAAGGGTCTAATAAAATATTTATTTGAGGATAATATTTTTCTAATAATTTTAAATCTGAAAAACCATCTTTTAGTTCAGGGAATTCCTCTAGTTCTTTTATAAAATCTAAAGCAGATTTATGAAAAGGATGTGTATGATAATCTAAATGCGCATATTGTTCATAAAAGCCAAGAACTTTATTGAAGGAAATATTTAGTTGCATTGGTAATTCAACTTCTGAAAAAAAATTAGATTCTAAAATTTTCATTTTTTGATATTTGTAAGATAGAAATATATTAGACGTACTTTTTGCATTAAAGTTACAAAAAACATTTTTGTTTCTTGTTTTTGATCTAAATTATACTAAATCAATAAAAAATAACGATGGTAATTTAAAATTACCATCGTTATTTTTTATTGATTATAAGGTTTTATTTAAGTTGTAAAACTAAAATAAAATTATTGCATATCTGGTTGTTTAATACTAGGATCCCATTTTTTTAACTCATTTTTAATGGCTGTTGTTACTTCTTGATCATCTTTAATATACCAGCTAACAGCTTTATAGGTAGTAGAAGGATCACTAGAGTAATGGAAAAACACAATAGAAGTTACATAAGGATATTTGGTATAAAAATTTTCAAAAGTGTCTCCAAACCATTTTGCTCTGCTTCCTCCAGGTTTTAAAGAACCAAATTCGGCAATCATAATTGGTTTATAAAAAGAAGCTAATTGTTCGTAATAATTTCCGAAAATTTGCTCAAAAGTCCACCAATCACTCCAACTTGTACTGGTACCATAATTTAAAGCTCCTGTTGCTACAACATCTACATAATCTGTTCCTGGATAGTATTCTTTAAATTTACCATATGTTAAATGTGGACTCCAAACCCATATAATATTTGTAGCACCAACTTCATCAAAAACATCTCTAACATGTTTAAATGCAGCAACATATTCTGATGGATCGTTGTTTTGAGGTCCCCAAGGATAACGATATGGATCATTCATTTCATGACCAACTCTTAAATAAATAGGATAACCAACTTTAGCAGCTTCTTTTGCCCATTCTTTTATGTATTTATCATAATGACCTTCTGCAACAGCTGTTAATCCATGATTATCTCTTTGCTCTGGAGCTTTAATTTTCGGGAAGTTTTCTTGAGAAAATTTACCAAACCAAGGCTCCCAAGTTATCATTGGTATAGAACCTATTCTATTAATAGCATTAACTTCATTTTCAGGAAACTTATATTCTTGGCCTTCTCCCCAAGCTTTATAAATATGTATAATTGGAAACGTGATCGCTAAAGAATCTTCTAAATTGATGATGTTTTCATAAGATTCCCCTTTACTATCATCAGAAGCACCAAAAAGAATATATTTAGTTTTTAATAAAGCAAATTTATTTTTTCGCTGATCTTTAAACCAACTTAATTTTTGAGCTCTGTTATGTTCTCTTTTTTCTAAAATGTTATCATGTTCAAAATCTTGAACCATATCACTCATGTTTTCTAAAAGGCCACCTAAAGGTCCTTTAGAGTTTTTGCTGATGGCTGCTAAACCATAAATAACAAAATAACCAATAACTAAAGCAATTATTACGTTAAAAAGTCTTTTGAAAGTTTTTTTGGATGATCCCATAATTATGATTTGTTTATAACGATTTCTATGCCTTTTTCTATACTAATAGAAGGTTTAAAACCAATAATATTTTTAATTTTTGAATTGTCTCCTATCATTTCCCAAACTTCATTATCTCTGTAAGGAATTGCTCCCAACATAATTTTGGCTTTGGTTTTCATAGTTGAATTTACAGCGGATGCTAAAGTACTTAATTTTGTTCCTTCACCACTACAAACATTCATAGTTTCTCCATAAGCATTTGTGTTTTGTGCAGATAAAATTAATGCACTAACAACATCACTAACATATAAAAAATCTCTGACTTGTTCTCCTTTTGTCATTAAAAAATCTTCTTCATTTTTAAGTGAATTTATCATCTGAGGAATAAAAAATTCTTCTGGCATATTTTCTCCATAAAAATTGAAAACTCTTAAATTCGTAAATTTCTTCTGATGATTTTTACAGTAAGTTTGTATCAACATTTCTGCGTTAATTTTACTTAAAGAGTAGGGTGATACAGGCTTAGGAATCTGATTTTCATGAAATGGAGATTCATTATTACCATAAATTTCACTAGAAGATGTAAAGATAAAATGTGCATCTATGTCTTCTAAAGATTTTAAAATATTTAAGGTTCCTTGCACATTTACAGCTGCCATATTTTCGTAGATAGAAAAATCTCTATTTCTGCTAATATTAGCTGCTAAATGGTAAACAATATCCGGTTTTATTTTTTGGATGATGGTATTAGTTTCCTCAAAATTAGTAATATCAACTATAAATTGAGAGTTTGATGCTTCACAATTTCTAGAAATTATAAAAACATCAGCTTCTTGTTCTTTTAAGGCTTTTACTAAAAAACTCCCTAAATAACCATTTCCGCCAACAACTATTACTTTTTTATCTTTTAAATTTATAATGCCCATAGAATATTTGCTGCCTTTGCATCTGATATATATTCCTCTAAATCAGTATGAGACAATATTTTATTGTTTTCGTAATATTCTTTGTACCAAGTGATTGTTTTATCAATCGTTTTATCAATTCCCCAAACAGCTTTCCATTTTAATTTTTTATTAGCTTTTGAGCAATCTAACATCAATAAATTTGCTTCATGATGTTCATCTGTATTTTTACTGATTTCAATTTGGATGTTACTCCAATATTCGTGAGATAATTTTACAATATCTCCCACTTGTAAGTTGCTGTTGTTATCTGGACCAAAATTCCAACCTTCAGCTGCAGAAATATCTTTTTTAAGTAATTTCCAACCTAATGTTAAATAACCACTTAATGGTTCTAAAACATGTTGCCAAGGTCTTGTTGCTAAAGGGTTTCTAATTAATACAGCTTCTTTATTTGCAGTTGCTTTGATAATATCTGGAATCAACCTATCTACAGCCCAATCACCACCACCAATTACATTTCCTGCTCTTCCACTTGCTAATAATACTTCGTGCTTATTACCAAAATCTTTAGGATTAAAATAAGAGTTTCTATAAGAGGATGTTAGTAATTCTGAACATCCTTTAGAAGCACTGTAAGGATCATAACCACCCATTGGCTCATTTTCTCTATAACCCCATTCCCATTCCTTATTTTCGTAACATTTATCTGTGGTAACATTTACAATAGCTTTTACAGAAGGTGTTTTTCTGCATGCTTCAAAAATATTTAAAGTTCCCATTACGTTTGTAGAAAATGTTTCTACAGGATCATCATAAGATCTTCTTACTAAAGCTTGTGCTGCTAAATGAAATACAATATCTGGCTGAACTTCTTGGAAATACTTATCTAAAATATCTGCATTTCTAATGTCGTTTATCTTTTCTTCTATATCAAGCTTTAATAAACTTAAATGATTTATATCATCTTCATTTTCTAAAGAAAAACCATAAACTTTAGCACCCATTTGTTTTAACCAAAGGGCTAGCCAAGTTCCTTTAAAGCCTGTATGACCTGTTAAAAGAACTTTTTTATCTTTATAAACTCCTTCAAAAAGAGATTCGAAATTTACCATGTTTTCCAAGGAGCTTTATTGTCTGCCCATTTAGACTCTAACTCATTTTTATCTCTTAAAGTATCCATAGGTTTCCAAAAACCTGTGTGTTTATAGGCCGCTAAAAGTTTGTCGTTAGCAATATTTTCTAAAGGACTTCTTTCAAATATTGTAGCATCATTTTCAAGGTAATCGAAAACGATAGGATCACAAACAAAGAAACCACCATTAATCCAAGCTCCATCTCCTTTCGGTTTTTCCATAAAGCTGTTAATAACATTACTTTCTACGTTAATATCTACAGCACCAAATCTACCTTCTGGTTGAACACAAGTCATGGTTACTTTCTGAGAATGACTTTTATGAAAATCTACAAGTTCTCCAATATTTACGTTACTCACACCATCTCCATAAGTTAACATAAATGGTTCCTCTAAATATTTGGCAGCTCTTTTAATTCTTCCACCAGTCATTGTATGTAAACCTGTGTCTAAAACTGTTACTTTCCAGTCTTCTGTTTTAGAATCTAAGGTTGTCATTGTGTTATTTGTCATATCAAACTCAACATCAGATTGATGTAAGTAGTAATTAGCAAAATATTCTTTGATTACATAAGATTTATAACCTCCTAAAATTACAAAATCATTAAAGCCATAGCTAGAATAATGTTTCATGATGTGCCAGATAATTGGTTTATCACCAATTTTTACCATAGGTTTTGGAATTGAGGCTGTTTCCTCACTTAATCTGGTACCAAACCCACCTGCTAAAATTACTACTTTCATGTTTTTTGCTATTTGTTAGTTATTTTTTATTTTGATTTTTTTATCTGCTGATACTACTACTTTACTCCAAGCATTTTCTGCTTTGATATATAAAGATTTAAAAGCAGCTCCAATACCACCTAAAAATTGCACGAAAGCAATCATAGCAAAACCTATCATTGCCCACGTTTTTTGGGCTGTAAGAATCAATTCACTTTCAGGAATGTAATACCTTCTTTCTATATACAAGCCAATTAACATCAATAAAAATATAATACAATATAATATTAATGGTTTTACAAAAGGATTCATAAACCCTTTTACAGCTATTTTTGCTGTGGGAATATAAGGAATTTTTTTATTAATTAACGTTAAGTAGAATGCGTAAGTAAATACAGGCCAGCAAGAATATTTTAAAACCATACCTCTCCAATGGATTCCTCTTTCTGTTTTTTGATCACACAAAAATCTTTGAGCATACCCATAAATTAAAATAGAAATTAATAGTATTGGTGTTCCAAGTACAATAAACTCAGTAAAATCCATACTTGCAGGACTTATTTTTGTTGTGAAAAATAATAATGGAACAAAAATAAAGAAAGCTGTTATAGGACCAAATAGGTAATAAGTTCCTATTGATAAATAAGATAATTTTTGCCAAAAAGTAAGGTTTTTTAAAGTTGATGGAATTTCATCAAACAATAATTCAAAAACACCTCTTGCCCATTTTAACTGTTGTTTACAAAAGGATGTAAAATCTTCAGGGACTAAACCACGACTTACAATTACAGGATTATAGATAGATTGCCAACCTTTTGCATGGATTCTTAAAGATGTTTGTAAATCTTCGGCTAAACCTTGAGCATGACCACCAATACTTTCTAAGGCTTTTCTTCTAAAAGTACAATTTGCACCTATGGCAACTGCACTTCCATAGCCATTTAAACCCATTTGAGTTGGTCCATAAAAGGTATACGTTTGTTCTGCAGCACCTTTTGCTGTAAAAGAACGATACATGTTATAATACCCTTGGCTTACTTGAACAAAACCAACTTTTTCATCTTGGAAAAATCCTAATGTTTGATCTAAAAAATTTGGAAAAACAATATGATCTGGATCTAATATTAAAATAAATTCTTCTTTTGTTCTTTTTAGTGTTTCATTTATTTTACCTGCTTTTGCTCCAGGTAAATTTGCTAAATTTAACCATACAACATCGTGTTCTTTTGCTAATTCTTTAAAAGCGACATCTTCTGTACTATCTAATAGATAAGTTGTGTGTGGATAATTTAAGTTTTTTAGTGCCTTAAAAGTGTTTTCAAACATCGATAAAGGTTCTCCAGGAGCAGATGTTGTAAAAACAGCGACACTCAAATTTTTTTCTGGTACAGGAACTTCTTTCGGTTTTTTAATTCGTAAATAATTTATCCAAATTAATCCAACTCTAATAATTCCGTATAAAAAAAAGAGACTTAATATTACAAAGAGAAAAAGATTGGAAATATGTTCGCCTCTAAACCACCATTCAATTAAATTAAACATACTTAATAGCCCAGCAAATGTTAAGCCTAAAAAAATAGCCTTATCAAAGCCAGTAACTTTTTTAGCTTCCTTAAATTTAAATAAATCGTTTCGTAGTTTTGAATTCATTAAAATCTATAATTCAATCCTAAATTAATATTATTTCTGTCATAAAAAAAAGTTTCTTGAAAAGTGTACATTGCATTAATTCCAAAATTGTTAGATACAGCATAATTTATAGAACCTTCAATTTCTGTATAAGAAAAAGTTTCGTCGTAAAAACCACCTATTTCAAAATTGCCTGGAGTTACTTCACTAGAATATGGGTTGCTAACAGAAGCTTGTATGCCATAATTTAACTTTGCTTTAATCGTTAAATTTTTTGTGGGTTTAAAATTTGTTATAAAAAGCGCAGAGTGAACTTCTTGTTCTTTTGGAGTAAAATAGGGATCGTAAATTCCTACACCTTCATTATCATAAATAAATAAAATATTTTTAGAATCTGAAAAATTGTAACCATAACCAGCCTGAAAGCTAAACTTATAAAGTTTAATAGGTTGTGATACAATGTAAGCTCCAAATAATTTTATATTGTTATCATCTTCATAAAATTGTTGATTATAAGCTGCATGAATAGCTACATATTTATGATTATAATCAAACTCTCCAAAAACATTTTGGTTTGTTAAATTGAATGTAGTACTTGCAATTGTGCTTAATAAACTATTTTTAGAATAACCGAAATTTAGTGATACTTCTTGGCTTAACTGTTGTGAAAATCGAATGCCACCCAACCAATCTGTTTCACCAGAAAAATTTTTATAAACACCACCAGTTACGTTTATTTTTAAGCCTACTTCATAAAAATGAAATTTGTTATGCAGCTTAGCAATTAAGGCTTGCTCTGATTGTGGAGAAAAATTATAGTTAGAAACTTCTAACTTAGGATTTAAAAGTTTAGATATGTATTTTTCTAAAGATAGGTGTTGTGCAAAATATTCTAAAGGTTGTGAATCTGTTTGATATTCAAAATTAGCTTTCACATAAAAAGCAGTTAATTCTTTTATTTGATTTGATAAGTTGTCTATAATATTTGTTTCTGGATATATTTCTTTAATCTTAGCAACATTTTCTCTTGCCGTTTTTACATCACCATTCCAAAAACTAATATTTGCTTGCATTAATAAAAACTCAACATCTTTTGAATCTTCTGCTATATATTTTGATAAGATAACTTCAGCTTCATTTAATTTTCCGATTTCGTACAAAAATCTGGCGTAATCTTTTTGTAAATTTTTGTTGTTAGGAGAAAGAGAAATTGCTTTTTTAAATTTAGCTTCAGCTTTTATTTTATCATTATTTAAATATAATACATGAGCATACAGCCAATTTATATTTAAGCTTTCGGAAAAACGATCGTAATTTTTAGATAAAATTAATAAAGCTTTATCGAATTCTTTTAGTGTAACGAATTCTTTTGCTTTGTTAAATAATTCATCTTCAGTAATTTCTGTAGAGGTTGTGTAGTTTTTTGTAGTCGTTTTAATCGGTTGATTTTGAGAAAGAGCAACGATATAAAAAAACATAAAAAGGCATAAACTACTATTTTTAAGTGATTTAAAAACAGCACTTAGCTTAAATAAGTTCATCATTATTTTAATATTTATATACTTGCAAGGGGAATGAACTATAGATTAATTACAAATATATATATATTTTCAAAATAACTCTTTAATTTCTTAAAGAGTTTTGTTTAATTTAAATGCAATGATTTTTTCTTATTTTCATAATTTCTTCAGTTATAAAGAGTCCTTAGTTAATACTGAAACAATTTAAAATTGATGTAATTATGTTGGCTTATACTACTTTACATCAAAAAAAAACAGTCTAATTTTAGTAAGACTGTTTTATATCAATAAAAAAATTAGTTATATTTTAAAGCGCTGTTATAGAGCTAAAATTTTTCCATATATCAGCATTTTTATATGTATTTACAGAACTAGAAGGTACTTTTAAATCGATACCACTTGTTGTAACAAATTCAAAAACATTTGAATTAATCGTTATTGGGTTTGGCACACTTACATTCATGTTTTTTAAACCATTACAATTATAAAAAGCTTGTTCACCAATACTTGTAATAGTATTAGGAATGTTTATAGTTGTTAAACTAGTACATTGAAAAAACGCTTGTTTTGGAATACTTGTTATAGTGTTAGGAACATCGAAAGTAGTTAAGCTAAAGCAATTACCAAAAGCAGTTTCTCCTATTGTAGTTAAAGTGCTTGGAAAGTTTATCTTAGTTAAACTGCTGCAGTTGTAAAATGCAATATTAGGTATAGAAGTAACACCTTCAGGAATCGTCAATTCACTAAGACTATTGCAACCAGCAAAAGCTCCATTCTCTATACTTGTTACACTACTTGGAATATTAATTTCAGTTAAGCTACTACAGTTAAAAAAAGTAGTTGCTGCTATAGTTGTTAAATTAGTTGGCAAATCAAAATTTTTCAATTGAGGGCAATTACCAAATGCACTGCTACCAATACTTGTAATACTGTTAGGTAAAACAATTTCTTCTAGAGTAGCACACGCATAAAAAACACTACTTCCAATGCTTGTTACTCCATTTGGAATATTAACTTCTTTCAGTGACGAGCACTCATAAAAAAGATTGTTTGGTAAACTTGTAATATTATTAGGAATAACAGCTTTGGTTAAGTTAATACAAGCACCAAAAGCAGATTCTCCAATAGAAGTTACAGTTGCTGGAATATTAATTTCTTTTAATACACTACATTCATAAAATGCTGATGAACCTATTGTAGTAATATTATTTGGAATTGTAAAGTTTTCTAAACTATTACAAGCATAAAACGTTTCATTAGGTATGGTTGTAAAAGTATTAGGAAAAGTAATATTTGTTAAACTTGCACACAAACCAAAAACAGATGTTCCCATATTTGCATTTACAACACTACTAGGAATTGTAACATTATTTAAACTGCTACAATCATAAAAAACACTGTTTCCTATACTTGTAATATTGCTTGGAATTGTAATATTTGCTAAACTTCGATTACTAGCAAAAAGACCATCTGATAAATGAGAAGTCCCTGCTGGAATGTTAATTGTAGATAAACTGATACATCTACCAAAAGCATCATGCCCAATTTCTGTAACAGAATCTGCAATGTTTACACTTGTAATTGCTTGAGAATCATAAAAAGCTAAATTACCTACACTTGTTACGCTGTTTGGAATCGTAACACTGGTAATGTTGTATGTGTATGCAAAACCTTCGTCTACAATACTTGTAACGCTATAATTTATATCAAATTGACTAATAGTCTCTGGGATCTCTAATGCACCTGAAGGACCATCGTCTGTATTTTTTTCTACAGATACTTCATTTTTACTTGCATCTGTAATCGTATATTTAAAAGTTCCATCATTAAAAACAGTTCCTAATGCTGGTCCTGTTGGTGGAATAACATTTACACTTACAGTAGCAGAAGAAGTATCTCCAGTACTATCAGTAATTGTATAATCAAAAGTATCTGATCCGTTAAAATTAGTTTCAGGATTGTAGTCTATAGTGTCATCTGTAGGATCATTTGGAGTTCCTGCATTATTTACAGCTATGGTTGCACCATTTATTGTTGTCGAAGAAAGTGTTGAAATTGAGCCTGAATTAGGGCCATCATTACCAAAACTATCATTTGCTAAAACATTAATATTAACAGCCGTATTTTCGTTTGTTGAAGAAGAATCATCAACTGCAGTTGGAGTATCGTTCATTTCTTCTTCTTCTGTTTTTGGACTCGTACATCCTGAAAAAACTAAAGAGAAAATTACAAATACATAAAGAATTTTTTTCATTTTTTTTGTTTGAGGTTTCAATCACAAATATATTTAAATATTGCTCAAAAAGCGTTTTTTTTAAAATATTCGAAGACTAATTACACTTTTTGATATAAATATGTGATATTTTATAGTTATTTTTTTGAAAATTAGTAATGAATCTGAATTCATATATTAAGATAAAAAATCTACGAGAATTAATTTTTATTGGTTTTCTAAGATTGAGTCTTTCATTATTTTAGAATTTTCAAAAATAGAATCTTTTATTTTTTGTAGATTTATGAAGGTGCTGTCTGTTTTTATATATTCCTCAGCTTGTTCTGAGCTCATTTCTAAAAAAGGGGGGCAGTCAAAATAGGTTTTTTCATACTCAAAATTTGTGAGCATTGTTTTATTCCAAACACTTAAATCTTTAAAAACTGATGCCACCATTGGTAGTGCTGTATTTGCTCCAGAACCCATATTAGTACTTTTAAATTGCGCTCTTTTATCAAAAGTACCAACCCAAGAACCAACCACAATTTCTGGAGAACAGGCAATAAACCAACCATCTCCATTGTTTTGAGTTGTTCCTGTTTTGCCAATTAAATTAAAGGGAATCGCATAATTTTGAATGCGAGAAGCTGTGCCTTCTGTTAAAACAGATCCCATCATTTGTTGTAATTTTTTTACATTCTGTTCACTTGCAACTCGATTGCTGTAAGTTGGTTTTGCTTGGTATAAAATAGTTCCTTTATCATCTTCAATACGCTCAATTGCATAAGGTTTTATACGTTTGCCACCATTTGAAATACTTGCATAAGCAGTAACCATATCAAAAAGAGAAATAGTTCCTGTTCCTAAAACAATAGAGGGTACTTTGGGTAATGTTGCTGTAATTCCCATTTTTTCTGCCAATTTTTGAACAGGTTCTATACCAACTTCCATCTGAATACGAACCGAAATTGTGTTTACAGAGTTTGCTAATGCACCATGCATAGTGTAACTTCCTACATATTTTCCACTCGAATTTCTTGGTTGCCAGTTTTCGTAATCTTTATAAGTTCTTAAATTATTGTCATAAAAATCACAAGGATTTTTACCTTTTTCGAGTGCTGCTAAATAGGTTATAGGTTTAAAGGTAGAGCCTACTTGTTTTTTCTCTAAAATATTATCTTTTTGACTCATTCCATAATCGATACCTGCAACATAGCCCAAAATTCTTCCATTTTGGCTATTAATTGTAAGTAAGCCAGTGTGCAATCTGTTAATAGCTGTTGCAATAGAATCTTTTAAAGATTGTAATTTTTGATCATTTCCTAAAGGAAGCGTAAAATGTTTTCGTTGTTTTTTTTCTGATGAAAGTCGTTCTATTTCAACATCACTTTTACCTTCGGATTTCCATTTTTTTACAATATTTGTTTGATAAAGCAATTTTTTGAGCAAGGCTTCTTTTCCACCTTCTGTACTAAGAGCTTCCCAATGTAAATCCATCAATTTCTGAAGATTTATCATTTGTCTTAACATTGCTTTTTCGCTCGATTTTTGTACAGAACTATTTAAGGTGGAATATATTTTTAAACCATCTGTTTCTAAATTGTAAATACGCCCATCTTTTGTTGGGTTTTCTTTTGCCCAAGTATTAAATTCAGTATTTATATATTCTTTAAAATAAGAATTTAATGATGATAATTTTTTAGGCTCTTGGTAATTCAATTTTAGAGGTGTTTGTGCTTTTTGTTGTTCATCAATAGATAAATAATTATATTTAACCATTTGTTGCAGTACAACATTTCTTCTTTTTGTTGCACGTTCAGGGTTTCTCCTAGGATTGTAAAATGTTGGTGCTTTTAGCAAACCTACAAGTGTAGCACATTCAGCAATTGATAATTTTGCTGGAGGTTTGTTAAAAAAACGAAACGCAGCTTTTTCTATTCCGTAAATGTTTTCACCAAAAGTAACTGTATTTAAATACAATAATAAAATTTCATCTTTTGTATAAATTTTCTCTAATTTTCTTGCAATAAAAATTTCTTTTATTTTGTTGATAGGTGTAGAAAATAAAAAATGATTTTTCCTGCCAAATGTATTTTTTGCTACTTGTTGTGTTAATGTACTTCCACCACCAGCATTTTGTCTCAAGATTACCGATTTTATAAAAACGCGGCCATAACTTTTATAATCAACTCCATTGTGTTCGTAGAATCTATTATCCTCAGTTGCAATTAAAGCATCTTTTAAGGCTTTTGGTATTTGTGTACTATCTATATTCGATCTATTTTGAAGATAGTAAAACCCAATTTGTTCTTTATTACTAGCGTAAAGTGTAGATGTAAGTGGTGTTTTAAGTTGTAGTAAGAAATTTTTTGTAGGTAATTTGCCAAAAACTCCTGCATACGTAAGTGTTATTAATAAAACTACAAAGCAGAAAACGAAAGCAATTAAGTAAAATATACTTTTAAAAGGATGTTTTTTTATAAAGAAAAGAACTCTTTTTAATTTCTTCTTTAATATTTCTAAAACATTAAATTTCATAAAAGTGATTCTTAATTATAAATAACATGATTTCTATTATTAACGAAAATTTAAACTAACTATTTTATTGTTTGTACAATAGGCGATTAGTTTATGCTAAATTATTAAAAAAAAGAGTGCAAAAATTAAAGTTATGAAACTAAATACTAAACTTTTTTAGGTTTAAATGTCATCTTTATAGATAATGTAATACTTAGTTGTAAGTACAAAACAGTATAATATAAAAAACAAAAAAAAAGTCAAAACAATTAAGTTTTGACTTTTTTTTTGTAGCGGGAACTGGACTCGAACCAGTGACCTTCGGGTTATGAGTTTTTGATACTATACTATCAATTTAACCTAAAAACACTATAAATCAATGATTTATATACTATTTAATATAATTTGACAACATATAATATCAAACAAAACCAACAAATGTTGTACCTATGTTGTACCTAAAATGATTACCTTTATAATCCAAAAGTAATTATTATGGCAACAGTAAGAGTAGTTTTAAGAAAAAAGAAAAATAAAGCCGGACGGTTTCCTATTTCTATTCGCATAACTAAAGACCGTAAAAGTTCTTACTTAAATACAGGTCAATATATAGATATAAAATTTTGGGACGAGAAAAACCGCAATGTTAGGAAGTCGCACCCTAATTCAAAGGTGCTGAATAATTTTATTATAACTAAGGTAGCAGAAGCTAACGATAAGGTATTAAAATCTGAAATGAAAACTGAATATCAGACAGTTTCAGAAATCAAAAACAAAATTGTAGTTACTAAAGGACTTGACTTTTTCGCCGTAGCCGAAATGCATCTTCAAAATCTAAAAAATAGAAACAAACATCATCAATACGATACTGAACTTGGGCGACTAAAAAAATTCAAAGAATTTCTTTGCAAAGATTCACTTCCTTTCAATAGACTGAATGTTACAGTTCTAAAGAAATTTGAAACTCACTTATTGCATACTAAAAACCTTTCGCCGAGGACAGTTGTAAACTATTTAATTCTCATCCGTACAATCTTTAATTTGGCAATTTCTGAATCAATAACAGATAGAGGCCTCTATCCATTTGGCAAAGGAAAGATGACTATACGAATTCCCGAAGCTCAAAAAATTGGCTTTACGGCAGATGAAATTCAAATATTAGAAAATGCACAAGGGATAACTGAAGCTCAACAAAAGGCAATTCATATTTGGCTCGTCAGTTTTTACTTTGCAGGTATTCGAATTGGGGATGTATTACAACTAAAATGGTCAGATTTTAACGATGGACGCCTACTCTATCGGATGAACAAAAACAGTAAGCTTGTTTCTCTTAAAATTCCTGAAAAAGCTATAGAAATATTTGATTTTTACAAAGACAATTCATCTTACAATGAGCTTGTCTTTCCTCAATTAAAAGGCACCAACCTCAATGATACTGAAGAAATATCGAAAAGAACACAATCAATAACTCGAAATTTGAATAGAAGATTAAAGATTGCCACTAAGCAACTGGGGATAAAGAAAAATATAAGTATGCACATTGCCAGGCATAGTTTTGGTAATATTTCTGGGGATAAAATTCCTATTCAAATGCTGCAAAAATTGTATCGTCACTCATCTGTAACAACGACTATACGTTATCAAGCAAATTTCATCCATAAGGATGCTGATGATGCTTTGGATAGTGTAGTCAATTTTTGAACCATTCCAATTTTGCAACACAGTTGCACAAAAATTCTGTTATCTTTGTAACGTGGAATTTATTGTAATCATACTTTCGTTTTATTTCTTGGCACTTAATGCTGTGCCTTGCAATGATATGAATTATAGCGAAGATGATTCCCAAGTTGTTACGGTAATCGATGCTGATGGTGACCACAGTCAAGATTGCGAGTTATGCTCGCCTTTTTGCCAATGTCATTGTTGCCACGTTCACACCATAAATTTCGGGCTTGCTGTATTCGAGCCATTACAACCTGCAATTCTACACGAATTTTTCGCCAATTTTGATAACCTCGGCAAAGATATCCCACATT